>ERZ779737.75-NODE-75-length-99250-cov-41.750250_pt1 | contig 99250 bp, 97 predicted proteins | sample MGYA00511889_ERZ779737 | MGnify/ENA primary metagenome ERZ779737 (study PRJEB29588, sample SAMEA2163575) | human gut metagenome | biome: human gut; feature: human-associated habitat; material: faeces | place: Denmark | collected 2008/2010 ...
AAAGTCTGAACTCCTCAGTATGAGAGGTGATGTTGTTTATTGGGAAGAAGTGTCTTGTCTTTCTGTGCCTGAAGAGCTTGTAAAAGTTATTATAAAGGCTGAGGAAGAGCATAATGAGTTGAAGATTTCTACTTATAGAAACTTCTGGACTCTCATGTCACTTAATCCTGATGAAAGATGTAGGAAGAATCTATTTTGGTTCTTGCAGAAGTATGGTATGACCATTTCAAGATGTGGTTTCTTTGTTGGCTATAGAAATGTAGATAAAACAAAGGAGGAGAATGTATTTACTGACCACCACTCTCATACTTTCAAGATTAGAATTGGTGAGATGGTTACTATGGATAGAAACAAGTGTGATACTGTACAGAAGAATACTTGTAGTTCTGGTTTACACATCGGGGGAAAGGGATGGTTAAAGAAGAATTACTATGGTGATACTGGACTAGCCTGTCTTATTAATCCTGCTGATGTAGTTGCTGTTCCTCCTTATGATAATTATGGAAAGCTTAGAACTTGTGCTTATCTTCCTATGGATATTATACATTATGATGAAACATCAAATGTTATTCCATTGAATGTAGAAGATGGCTTTGACTGTAGTTATGTTACTAAAGTAATCTATGAAGGTACTATGGGAACAAAGGAAGACTCTACTTATAAGATTAATATTCCTGAGATACCTGGAACTACAGTTGAAAGTATACAAGACAAGCTTCTTGAGATTGCCAAGGAGTGTATTGTATGTAGGAAACTATGACAATAGATGAATATTTTGGAGATTGGATGAAAGTACTAGATAGAAATGAAACTATGAAGATAATGGGTTGGTTAAGAACAGTCAATAAAGAAACTCTATGCCCTAATATAAAAGATGTATTTAAGGCATTTAAACTATGTTCTTATAATAAATGTAGAGTTATTTTTGTGGGCCAAGACCCATACCCTCAAAGAGGTGTAGCTCAAGGAGTTCTATTTGGTAATTCATCTGATACTCCAGAAAATAAATTATCTCCTTCCTTGCAAATAATAAAAGAATCAGTTATAAATTTTGAGATTCCACATAATTTTATTACCTTTGACCCCACTTTAGAGAGTTGGGCTAAACAAGGTATTCTTATGATTAATTCAGCATTGACTACAGAGGTTGGTAAAATAGGTGTTCACATGATGAAATGGAGACCCTTTATGATTGCTTTCTTAAAGCAGATGTCAATGATTAATCCAGGAATTATCTATGTTTTATTTGGTAGTCAAGCTCAGATATTAGAGCCTTATATCAATAAGAACAATTATGTGCTCAAGATTGAGCATCCTGCATACTTTGCAAGGATAAATAAAAAGATGCCTTACCATATATGGAAGGACATAAATAAAATACTCTATGACCTTTATGGAGAAAGAATAGAGTGGTTTAAAGAAGAAAAGTTTAATTAAATACAAAGAAAAAATGAAGAAGTTTATTGTAGCCAATAGTGGTAAAGAGATTAATTTTGGTGATAAAGTCCTTATTGTAGAAAATATAGATACTCCTCTTGGTATAATGGAAATCAACAAAAGGATTGCTATTGTTACCCCAGAGCTTATGGATAAGCTTATTAAGGATGGTAAAGTAAAGGTAGTTGGAGATATAGGCATTGATAAGATTTGGAATAATGCTATCAAGAGCCTTGCTAAGAAAACTAATTGGAAGGAGGAGAAACTCTTGAATATTCTTGCTACTCTTCACCTTGCTAATCCTTGGGCTGCAACTCAGATGGTGTTGAGAGAGATTGCCATTGAGCTTGATATGAAGTATGCTGACCACATTAACAAGAGTGAGAAGATTTATGCTATTTCTCCTCAGGATGGAAGGATTCATGAAATCAACAAGAAGACTGTAAAGAACTATAAGGCATTCCCTGCTTTTAGAAGTATTGAGGATGCTAAGATTGCTTGCAGCCTTATCAGAGAGCACCTCAAGTCAATTTTCAGTAATGCCTAAGAGTAATAAGAAAGTCAGAAATGCCACAGAGTGCAAGTCTGGTAATCTAACCTTTAAATCTCAGCTTGAAAAGAGTGTTTATAATACTCTTGTAGAGCAGGGATTTAATCCACAATATGAACCTAAAACCTTTGAATTATGGGGTGGATTTACTCCTTTAACTCCATTCTATGATAAAGAGACAGATACTCAGCAAGCTAAAAGAATTGAAGGTGGTGACACTGTAAAAAATAGAATGTTGGTACTAAAGACAGGTAAGATTACTGGTATTAGATATACACCAGACTTCTACTTTAGGTATGGTAAATTAGATGTATATATTGAAGCTAAGGGTATAGAGAATGATGTCTTCTACATAAAGAAGAAGTTGTTTAGAAAATACCTAGATGATTGGTTTATCAAGACTAAAAGGCCCTCAATATACTTTGAGATATACACTAAGAAACAGCTACTTCAAGCTATAGAAATAATCAAGAAGTATGAACCAACTTTATCAAAGGATTCAACAGAATCTACAGTGTCTACCACCTAAAGATGTAGAACTATGTAATCAATTCTTAAAAAATAGACAATTCGAGAGTCTTCGTGAAATAGTAGAATCTTGCCTTATTATGAAGAAAAGAGATGATTACAAAGATGTACATAAAGATAAGTGGTTAAATGTGGATAGAGGTCAGTTAGAGCAGCTAACTCTTGATGTAAGAGAATATACCTCTTACTTGGATTTATCTGATATTTCTAATGACTTAGAAGAGGAATTTTAATGGAAAGAAAAAGCTTAAGAGACATATCTTGGCAGGTAGATGAGCCTACTTATAGAGCAGACCCTGCCTTGTCATATAGTACTTTAGCACGCTATGAAAGAGAAGGATTTAATAACCTAGACAAACTATTTGATAGGATAGAGACTCCTTCTCTTACTTTTGGCTCTTGTGTTGATACTCTTATTACTGGTAATGAGGAAGAGTTTAATCAACTATTTATGGTAGCAGAGCTTGACAATAGTCTTTCAGATACTCTTGTTACCATTGTTAAGAAACTGTTTAATGACTTCAAGGATAAATATCATGCACTAAAGGATATTCCTGATGATGATATTATAACATCTATCGAAGATATACAGTGGAATAACCATTGGTTGCCTAAGACAAGAGCTAAGAAGATTAAAGAAGACTGTGCTGGGTACTATGGTCTATTATATTTAGCTGATGGAAAGAAAATTATCAGTACTCAGACTTATAGTGATGTTCAAAATACTGTAGATAAGCTTAAGACTTCTGATGCAACCAAATTCTACTTTGAGCCAGACAATATGTTTGATGATAGTATACAAAGGTTTTATCAGTTAAAGTTCAAAGCAACTTTCAATGGTATTGACTACAGATGTATGGCTGATGAGATAATTGTATTTCATGATAAGAAATTAGTTGTCCCTGTAGATTTGAAGACTAGTTCTAAGACAGAGTGGGATTTCTATAAAAGCTTCTTAGAGTGGCATTATGCTATTCAAGCTAGACTATATTGGAGGATAATCAGAGGTAACATGAATAGAGACCCTTATTTTAAGGATTTCAAATTAGCTCCTTATAAGTTCATAGTAGCAAATAAAAGAACTTTAACTCCACTTGTATGGAACTTTAAGTCAACTGAAGCTAAGGGAGACTTGACATTTGGTAAGAATGGACAGATAATCCTCAGAGACCCATTTACAATAGGTGAGGAACTGTCACATTACCTAAAGGATAAACCTACTATTCCAGATGGTATAAGTAAGGTAAGTCCTAATCAACTTGAAGATTGGATTAATAAAATATGAAAGTATTAAAAAGGACAAAGAAAGGCAAAGCAAGTCAACTTGAAGAGTTTGATTTGAATAAAATAATCAATGCTGTCAAGAAGGCTTATGCTTCTCAAGGTAAAGAGCCTGATGAAGAAGTTTTGAAGGAATTAACCTATATTCCTTCTTATCATGTAGGAGCTAGTACAGTAGGAGTTGCTACTATACAGACGGAAGTAGAGAAAATTCTTATGGATTTAGCACCTTATGATGTAGCAAAGGCTTATATTATCTATAGAAACAAACATGAAGAGTCTAGGTTCATTAGAGAAAGAATTGATTATATGTCTAACTATGCAGATTCTGATGATAATGCTGCTAGTTCTTCAGAGACTGACCCTAATGCTAATGTAACTCAGAAGAATGTTGCCAATCTTGATGGAGAAGTTTATAAGACAAAGAATAGAATTATTCAGAGACAGAGGATGAAGGATGAACTTAATGTTCTTTATCCAGAGGTAGCAAAACAGTATGAAGTAGATGTTGAGAATCATATAATCTACATTAATGATGAAGCTAGTGTACCTACTTTAAAGTTCTATTGTCAAGCAGATACTCTTTACCCACTTATGACAGAAGGTGTAGGTAATATAGATGGTGTTACACCATCTCCTCCTAATGATTTGCAATCATTTAGTGGACAAATAACTAATCTTACTTTCTTGCTTTCTTCTCAATGTAAAGGTGCAGTAGCCTTTGGAGAATATTTTATTGCTCTAAACTATTACATTATTGCAGAATTTGGAGATAAGTGGTATAAGAAGCTTGATTGCATTGTAACAAATTCTCATTGTAAAGTTCAAAGGACAGTTAGAGATTTCATAGAGAAAGCTTTCAAGCAATTTGTCTATGGAATTAATCAACCTGCTGGTAATAGGTCATATCAGAGTCCATTTACAAATGTGTCTTATTATGACCATACATACTTTAGTTCATTGTTTGGAGAGTTTTATTATCCTGATGGAACTAAGCCTGAATGGACTGCAATTAATGTTCTTCAGAAGATGTTTATGAAGTTCTTCAATAAACTTAGAACTAAGCAGATTTTAACCTTTCCTGTTGAAACTCTAGCAATGGTACATGATAGCAAGGATATTATAGATAAGGAATATAAAGACTTCTGTGCAGAAATGTATGCAGAGGGACATTCATTCTTTACTTATATTTCAGATAGTGCTGATAGTCTTGCATCATGCTGTAGATTGAGAAATGAACTTACAGAGAATACTTTCTCTCCTACATCAGGTCTTACTGGTGTTATGACTGGTAGCTGCAATGTTATCACTCTTAATATCAATAGGATTGTACAGGATTGTGATAAGGCTTATGGACTGAAGAGAAATGGTGGTTGGAAAGAGAATACCTCATTTATTAAGGATTATTTAGTATCTATTCTTGAAAGAGTATATAAGTATCATATTGCATTCAAGACAATGCTCTATGAACAAGAAGAGAAAGGTATGTTTGCAGCTTGTAATGGTGGCTATATACACATGAACAAGTTATATAGTACCATTGGTATCAATGGCTTGAATGAAGCAGCTAGATTCTTAGGTCTTAAGGTATCTAATAATCCTGAATATATTAAGTTCTTACAGTTGATTCTTGGTACTATTAAGGAAGAAAATAAGAAGCACTCTATACATGATAGTAAGAGACCTTTCTTGTTTAATTCTGAGGTAGTTCCTGCTGAATCTCTTGGTGGTAAGAATTATAGATGGGATAAAAAGGATGGCTATTGGGTTCCTGAAGATGAAAATCTTTATAACTCATATTTCTTTGATGCCCATGATGATACTTCAGTACTAGATAAAATGATTCTGCATGGAAGACAAACAGCACAGTATTGTGATGGAGGTTCAGCTTGTCATATTAATCTTGAAGACCATTTGAGTAAGAAGCAGTATCTTAAGTTGATTGAATTTGCAGTCAAAGAAGGTACTAACTACTTTACTTTTAATATACCAAATAGTAAGTGTGAAGATTGTGGTTACATTACAAAGCATCCTATAACAGAATGTCCTAAGTGTCATAGCCATAACATTACTTGGTATACTAGAGTAATAGGTTATTTGAGACCTATTAAGGCATTTGGTATTGATAGATTCATTGAAGCTGGAAAGAGAGTCTATTCTAAACTAAAAGATATATGCTAAAGTATGTAGATAGTAAAGTTGTCTTTGCTGAAATTCCTGATGAAATAACTCTTGCTATTAACATATCTAATTGTCCTTGTCATTGTGAAGGATGCCATTCTCCTTATCTTGCAGATGATATAGGAGAACCTCTTGATTTGCAACACTTGACTAATCTTATTGACAATAATAGAGGTATAACTTGTGTTTGTATAATGGGAGGTGATGCTAATCCTAGTGAAGTAGATGATATTGCACAGGACATTAAGGAATATTATCCAGAGTTAAAAGTTGGATGGTATAGTGGAAGGCAAGAATTAAGTGAAGATATTAACTTGGAAAACTTTGACTATGTTAAGTTAGGACCATATATAAAAGATAGAGGTCCTATTAACTGTAAAACTACTAATCAAGTACTTCTTGAAATAGAAGTTGTTCAAGACAAGGTTTTTACTAAGGATATAACAGCAAAGTTTTGGAAATGATTAAAGTCATTACAGATGAATACAGAGAGGGTGATAATGCAGTGAAAACTACATCTATCACCCTTTTTGGTATACCTATATTTAGGTATAAGAAATTAACAACAAATAATAAAGCTGTAGCATTGCTTACAGTTCAAAAGAAAACAACTATTAAAGGTTTTAAAAATGAAGATTAAAGTAAAAGAGATAATAAAAGGTCTCTATACAGAGGCTAAAGATGAAAAGGGTAACTTGGTTCCTTTCATAAATCCTATTGGTGATTGTATTGACCTTAGAGCAGCAGCAGACTATAAGTTTGAAGCTCCTCAAGCAGGTATTCTTCATCAGAAAGATGGAGTTAAGACAAGGGATGTAAAGTTTGATGAGAAGCTTATTAAGCTTGGAATTGCAATGCAATTGCCAAAGGGATTTAGTGCCAAGATTAAACAAAGAAGTTCTACTACTAAGAAGCTTAGGCTTGTAATGGCTTCTTCTGGCTTCATTGATACAGTGTATTGTGGAGATAATGATGAGTGGGGATTCTATTGTTATTCAGTAGATAAAACTACTATTCATAAGGGGGAGAGAGTTTGTCAATTTGAAATTGTGCCTAATCAGTTTGCAACCATGTGGCAGAAACTCAAGTGGCTCTTCTCTAGTAAGATAGAGTTTGAGTGGGTTGATAAGCTTGGTAATGCAGACAGAGGCGGATTTGGTAAAACAGGAGTTAAGTAATGATATTTAAGCTGATAATTATATTTCTGCTAATTATCCTTATTGCAATCTTCATAAATATGGTTGAAGACCATGAAAATTATAAGAAGATTTCATTTAAGGAGACTATGGACTTACTTAACATTCCCATTATAACCTTTGTTTGTAATGAGAAGAAATTGCATTTCCTGCTTGATTCAGGAAGTTCATATTCTCATATAAGTCCAGAAGCAGTAAACTATATAGGAGGAAAATTAGAGAATATTGGAGAGGATGTTCAAACTGTAGGTGCAGGTGGCATGCTAAACAATAATAAGCATTGTATTCTTAAGTTAGAATATAATAAAGAGTTCTATGATTCTGATTTTATAGTTACAGAACAGCTTGCTCAGCAATTAGAAGCTATAAAGAAGGATTTTAACATTGAAATACATGGAGTTCTTGGTGGAGATTTCCTTAGTAGATATGACTATGTTATAGATTTCAAAGAACTTGTAGCTTATTCTAAGAGAAAATGCAAGAGAACAAAATAGCTATCTAATAGAAGTTAAGACATGATTTACTTAGTAACTGGTCAGAGAACTTTATTTGAGAGTGAAACCTATAAGGTTATAAGTGTTGAGGAGTCATTGAGGCTCCTCAATCCTTTAACTATTGTAGGTCTAGATACTGAGACTCAGGGTTTCAGCCCATTTCTCAAGAAGCTCTTATTATTGCAGCTTGGCAACCGAGACTTCCAAGTTGTAATAGACTGTACAACTGTTGATGTTACACTCTATAAGGAATATCTAGAATCAGACAGATTATTCATAGGTTGGAATCTGAAATTTGATGTAAAGTTCTTGTTCTATCATGGTATAGTTCCTAAAAATCTCTATGATGGATTTCTTGCTGAGAAAATGAGGTGGCTTGGATATCCTAGTGGTATGCATAGTTTAAGTCTAAAGTCAGCAGGAGAAAACTACTTAGGTATTGAACTTGATAAATCTGTCAGGGGTGAAATCATTTGGAGAAAGGAACTTACTGATGAAATTATAATTTACTCTTCCAATGATGTAAAGTATCTAGAGGATATTATGAATAAGCAGCTTGAGATTCTACTTCCTAGAGGACAAAAACTTGCTCTTGAAGTTGAAAATAAGGCTATTCTTCCTACTGCTTACTTTGAGTTTTGTGGAGTTAAGCTTGATGTTGAAAGGTGGAAAGCCAAGATGGCTAAAGACCAAGAGGCTCTAGATAAAGCTAAAGAGAAACTTGATAACTATGTAGTTGATATGTACAAAGAGGATAAGAGACTTTCAAAGTTCATTAAGATGGTAGAACCAGACCTATTTGGCTTTGTTAAAGCTGGTCCAGCTTGTGCTATTAATTGGAATAGTTCTAAACAAGTAATCCCTTTCTTGGAGTCACTAGGATTCAGCCTTGAAACTAGGGATAAATCCACAGGTAATATGAAGAAATCTGTAGATGCAACAGTGATAGAAGGACAGAAAGATGTACATCCTATTGCTGAGGTTTACTTGGAGTTTAAGGCTGCTCAGAAAGTAACAAGTACTTATGGTCAGAACTTCCTTGACCTTATAAATCCTGTCACTGGAAGATTACATACAAGTTTCAATCAGATAGGAACAGATACTCATAGATATAGCTCAGGTGGAGGAGAAGATAAAGAGGTTATCCCAGGCAAGAAAGTGCCATTGGTTAATCTACAAAATCTTCCTGCTGATGCTGAGACTAGAGCATGTTTCTGTGCTGAGAAAGGTAATAAGTGGATAAGTGCAGACTATAGTGGAGAGGAATCAGTAATCCTTGCCAATATTGCTAAAGACACTGCAATGATTGACTTGTTTACTAATGGTTGCGGAGATTTGCATAGCTTGGTAGCTAAGATGGTTTATCCAGAAGAGTTGCATGATATTCCTGTAGAAGATGTTAAGAGGCTTAGACCTGATTTAAGGAAGAAAGCTAAAGCTCCTGAGTTTACATTTGCTTATGGTGGTGATGCTAATACTCTGATAGGTAGGGACCACATACCAGAGGAAGAAGCTAGGCAGATTGAAGCTAACTATAGAAAGGGTTTCAAGGGAGTTGCAGCATATCAAGCTTATCAGAGAAAGATAGTGATGCAGCTAGGCTATATAAACACATGTCCTGAAGTTGGTTATAGAGCTTATATATATGACTATGACGAGCTGAAGTCTACCCAAGACAAGTTTGGTAAAGACTTTTGGGATACCTACAGAAGACTTAAAGTTACTGACCCAACTAACCCTATTGTCGAGGAGGTAAGACACTATTTCAAAAGGAAGTCTGCCTCTGAGAGACAGAGTATAAATTATCCGATGAAATGAAAGTTTGTGTCGGAGTAAAAACCATTAAATTCGGTGAACCCTGTGATGGGAATACCGAGCCAAGCATAGGCTTAACAACCTATGAAGGTGTAGAGACTAGGTGTTGAAACTATAAAAGAATATAATACACCCAAGAAAAATGGTAATACATTTGCATGGTTCAATAAATTATCCTAATTTTGCATAGGATTTATAAAATTGAATTATGGAAACAAAGATTTGTAATAAGTGTGGTATTGAACAGCCAATAGAGGAATTTGTTAAAAACCCTATGAGTAAAGGTGGTAGAATATGCAGTTGCAGAAGATGTAATAGCAAATTACAAAGGACACCAGAGACAATAGAATGCCTTGTGTGTGGGCAAATACTACCATTTTATAGGTTTGATTTAGCATATAAATCTCCTACTGGAAGAAGGTGGTGCTGCAAAGAGTGTTGGTCTAAATTAAAGGATGAAACAGGTCTTAGTGACAATGCTCTTAGGAGAAAGTATGACCCCACCTTTAATGCAAAGTCTTATGAGCAAAAGAAACAGGATAGGCAAAAACATTTTGTCCATTATATGTGGAAAGCTGCTAAAGACAGAGCTGAAAAGAGAGACCTAGATTTCAATATAGAGGAGAGTGATATTATTATACCTAAAATATGTCCTCTGTTAGAGATACCAATTAAATTTGGAACAAAGGAGGATTATAATAACAGCCCCTCTCTTGATAGAATAGACAATACTAAAGGCTACATAAAAGGTAATGTGTGGGTTATTAGTAAAAAAGCTAACACTATGAAGAACTCAGCCACACTAAATGAGTTACAAACATTTTGTAAGAATGTATTAAGATATAGTCCGAGCTTTACTAAAGAAGAAGGTAAAGAGTCTAAGGATAAAGAGCCTTAGAGATAACAAAATGACAAAGCAGAGGAAGTGCTATTTTCAAAATAGCTATGGTCAACCTCTTTAGATGGATTGTAGATAATAATTTATTTGGGAAAGTAAAGTTTTGTATTCCCTGCCATGATGAAGCCAACTTGGAAGCTCCTGAAGAAATTGCAGAAGAAGTTGCTAATAAACTCCATGAGTGTATGGTCAAAGCAGGAAAGTTTATTTGTAAGATTGTCCCACTTGATGCTGAAGTATCTAGGCTTAAGGATGGAACATTACCAACATATTGGATTCATTAAAAGCGTAAAATATGGAAAATACAGATAGAGTAAATCATCCTTCTCATTATACTTGGCTTAAGAAGCTATGTGGTATAGAGGTCATTGACATTACTAGACACATGAACTCCAACTTAGGAAATGTAATTAAGTATGTTCTTAGGTCAGGTCATAAGTCTGAAGCAGGAATGAGTATTAAACAAAAGAGAATAGAAGACTTAAAGAAAGCTGTCTTTTATCTCAATGATGAAATAAATAGACTAGAAAATGACAAGGAAGGAATATGAGGAATTACATAGAGTAGTTTCAGATAAGCTAGGTCATCAACTTCATGTTGATGACTTGGTTATTGGCTATGCTTATAGCAACAATGTAGAATTGTACAGAGTTAAAAAGCTATGTGCAAAGAAAGTTATTGTTGTTAGAGTTTCAAATAATGTATGGACAGATTATATTTATCCAGATAGGTTAATTAAAATAAAAGAAGATGGAATATCAGAAAATTAATACATTATTCAAGAGGGATGGTAAGAATGTTATTATTCCCTCACAGTATACTTGTGAAGAGTTTAACTATTTAAAGGATTGTCTTTGGGAATGTACAGAGAAGGTTGACGGCACTAATATCAGAATCTATGTAACTATGGTAGCAGGAGAAGGTGAGGAACCTTGGCTTTATGGTGTGACTATCAAGGGTCGAACTAACAAGGCAGAGCTTCCTAGTAAGCTTGTTAAGAAGCTTGAGAGCATCTTCTTTAAGATAGATTGGGCTAAAGTATTTCCTACATTGACACCTGAAGATACTGTATGTATATATGGTGAAGGCTATGGTGCTGGCATCCAAAAGTGTGGTGGAAAGTATATAAGCAAGGATGTAGATTTCATTCTTTTTGATGTCAAGGTTAATGACTGGTGGCTTAAAAGAGAAGATTGTGAAGATATTGCCAAGAAGTGCAATGTATCTATGGTTCCTCTTATTGGCTATATGACTATCCCACAGGCTATAGAGTTTGTCAAGAAAGGCTTTAAGTCTAAGATTTCTGAAGATAAAGACCTTAATGCAGAGGGTTTAGTTCTTAGAACTACCTGTGGTCTTAGGTTTAGAAACGGAGAGAGAGTTATTACCAAGATAAAGTATTGTGATTTTGAAAAATTCAAGGCTGTGTATGGAGATAATCCAAATCCTGAGCAGCCTGATAATCCTAATTATCAATGAAGCAATACACACAATTAGAGTTTATAAGGGTAGTAGAGAAGAATGGATTTTCTTATAGTAGACATAGTGGTGACCATGCTATATATGTCAATGATAAGGGAAGACATATCTCTATCCCTCATAAACTAGAAAGTGTTATAGCTCGTAGACTTATTAAAGAAAATAACTTAGATGTAAACATTAAAAGGCGAAGAAAATGAATAATTATGATTATCCTATGGGTGCAGATACCCCAAATGCACCTTGGAACAGGATAGACCCTGAACCTAAAAAGATTAAGGTTACTGTGTCTATAACACTAAGTAAGACAGTAGAGGTAGAGGTTACTGACTATACTGCTGAAGAGGATTATGATGAAGATGGTTATAATGGTATTAACTATGACTATTCTGAGTGTGACTTAGAGCAAGCAGTTAGGGACCAAGTAACTCTTCCTAATAGTGTAGGAGAGTTTAATGATTGGGTTGAAGATGATTTTGCAGTAAATTTGGAGGAATAATATGACATTTATAATTCACTTTAAAGATGGACATAGGGAAACCTATAGTAACCATTATGATGAAAATGATGAGCATGAAAGAGATGCTGCTTGGGATGATGTTTATATGACATTTCCAAATGCTGATTATATCGAAGAGTTTTGATAATATGCAAGATAAGGTAAAATTTAATATAATTTATAAACACTTTGCTAAACCTATTGCTGATATGAAAATGACCTATAATAATAGTGCCATGACTATAGAAGCAAAGGTTGTAAATCCTGAAGTAAGCAAGTGTTTTCAGGCATTAATGGATGCTTTAAATAAACAACTAGATAGTTACAGAAAATGAAAGTAATGAAGTTTTACTCTTCTTGCTGTGGGCAATGTAAAGTTGTAGCAAAGGAGTTTAAGGACCATCCTATTGATGCTCCTGTTAAGGACATTAATGTAATGGAGAATCCTGAAGTAGCTGACAAGTACAATGTTAAAGGTCTTCCTACTATTCTACTTCTTAATGACAAAGAAGAAGTAGTAGAGACTTGGCATGGCATTGTAAAGTCAGAAGTTATTAATAGTAAGATTAAGGAATATGAAGCTAATTAAGCAAAGTTTTGAGATTCTTGAACAGAAGGATTTTAGTCTTATAGGCATTAAGAAGTTCATTGAAAGATGTGGTAGAGTATGTTATAAATCTGAAGATAAAATTACAGATGATTCTTATGAGAAGTTTGTAAATATGCTTGAGAAAAGAGACCATGCTAGACCACTTGAGTTTGGTACTGTGCATCTTAGGATAGACTCTGGAATGCTATTTGAGAAGTTTTTGCAGGACTTAGTAGATTGTAAATTATACAATCCTACATGGATTAAATACAAAAAACTTCCAGAGTATACCTATATAACAACTAACTATAGACATTATCTTCAAATTATAAAGAAATGTCCTTATATAGCTGAGTATTTTACAAAGCAGGACAATTGTTATTATCCTAGTAGATATACAGTTCACATGGTTCTTTCTAGAGGAATAATGGATGAATTTAGAACTCATGTAAGTTTAAGTCATCTTGCTGAGAGTACTAGATATTGCAATTATTCTAAGGATAAATTCAATAATGAGTTAACATTTATACAACCAGATTGGTTATCTGATGAACATATTATAGATTATAAAGAAAAAACTGAACACCATCCTTACTTTGCAATGTTAAAGAGAGAGGAACAAGATTATCTTACTTTAATTAATAATGGTTGGACTCCACAACAAGCAAGAGATGTACTCCCTCTATCAGTTAAATCTGAGCTTATATCTTGTGGTTTTGAGGATGCTTGGTCTAACTTCTTCTATAGAAGATGTGCTAATGATGCTCATCCTATGGCGAGAGAGATTGCTATTCCATTACAAGAAAAATTTAAAGAACTTGGTTATGATAATCAATAATCTAGAACTAATAGCTCCTTTACTGCCAAAGGATAATCCAATGGTATTCTGCCACATGCAAATAGTATGTAGAGCAAAAGACCATAAGGATAAAAAGGTAAAGGAAGGAGCTATTAAAACTTATTTCATAAGGGATGAAAAACATCTTAGGAAAATAATGCCTGAGGTGATTCTTCTTTGTGAACATTATGGAGCAAGAGCCTATATTAATATAAGTCCAAAGAGCTTTGAAAAGTTACAGAAACTTATGTTAGTAAAGCTTGCTTCATTAGTATGTGAGGGTAATATTCAGAATCCAAGAAAGACTCTTAATAGTGCAGCAGGAGCATTAACTTCAAAGAATCCTGTATGGATTGTAGATGTTGATAATATGGAAATAAAGGAGTTACTCTTAGAATGGTTTGATAACTATTTTAAGTTAGACCCTACATTACCATTCTATAGTACTAGGGAAGAGTTATATCTTACTGGTATTATACCAACAAAACAGGGTTGTCACTTACTTATAAGACCCTTTAATCTTAAAGAGTTTAATAGTAACTTTCCTGATATAGATGTTCATAAGAACTCTATGGGAACTTTATTATATTATCCTGACAGCATATACATATAATTTATAATATATAAGGGAAGAGCTTATACTCTTCCCTTATTTTTTCTTAAAACAATCAACTTTTGCTCTTATTTATTTGGTAAACTGAGCAAATTTAATTAACTTTGCACTAAAATTTTAATTATACTATATGGCAAATTTTTGTTATATCCCACAAAAGGGAATAGATGATGTATTAGCAACTAAATTAGGATGGAGAGGTAATGCTAGTGATAAGTTTAACCCCTTCAGAGTTGCTACACTTAGAGGTATGTATGATGAAGTTAATCAAAATAATCCTCTAGACACAACTAACCTTGATGAAGCTGCATTAACTCTTGCTAAATTTAGACAGGAGATTAAGATTGGAAATCAAGCTAAAATTAATAGTATTGGTACTAATTTAGCTCCAAGCTATAAAAGCTTGAGAAAAGCATTTACAGCAGAAGAACGCTTTAATAGAGTAAATATGATTGCTGCTATGTTTTCTGCTGTTGTAGATGAAATTCAGAAGAATAATCCACAGCTTAGTAGAAGAGCTATTATTGATACAAAGGTTGGAGAGTTTAATCTGTTTGAAAAAGTCTATAATCAGATAATGCAGATGCAGTCTATGTTCAGAGCTAAAGGTGACATGGAGAAAGCTTCAAAGTTCAATCAGGTTCTCTCTAATTGGTCAGCTTTAACAGCATTTGCTAGAATGAAACTCAGAGATACTGAGGGAATTAAATTGGGTAATAAGATGGAGTTTGTTGATGAGACAGATGAACTTAATTATGGAGATAATGACCTCTCTCAACTTATTGACCCAAATGAATCTGTTAGAGAAGCTTGGCAAACATCTAATGGTCTTGAATCTTCATTTGGTTCTGTAGGACATCAGGTAAGAAGACTTATTAGCAGTCTTCCTGTTATGGAGATAGTAGATGTAACTGCTGCTGATGGTAGAGTAATGCAAAAAGCTCAGCCTAAAAGAGATGACCTTGGATTTGCACAGACATTAGACCCTACTAAGGTACATCAAGCTCTTATGGAGTTACTTAGAGGTATTACCTCTGAAGCTCAAATGATGGGAGCTTTTAGAAATCCTAGAACTGGACAAGCTAAATCTGTATGGATGATTCCAATTTTAGATGCTCTAACAAAGAATCCTCAACTTAGAACACAATTCTTTAGGGATTTCAAGAAGAACTTTCAGCCTTATTCCATTCTTGTTGAAGATAAGGAAGCTTCTAAGAAAGGTCTTAGAAAGTATAAGACTAAACTTCTTAATAGAGTTGAAGATTTGTTAGGAGGTTCCTTTATGTCTAGAATTATACTTGGAAAGCCTCTTAATGAGAAGACCTCTGTATTTGATACTAAAGGAAATGTCAATGTATCTAATTTAAAGAACACTCTAAGTCAGATAAATGAGTGGCTTGCTCAGCCTAAGGAAAATACTGGAAGTATCTTTGATAAGCAAAAACAGTATGGAGGAGGAAAGCAAAGCAAGTTCTACTCTAGAGGTGGCTCTTCTATTGAAAGAAGAGAGTTTCTTAGAACTAGTTTAGAGTCCCTTGGAGTAGAAGTGGATGCTGATACTCTAGATGAGATAATGAATCATTCTAAAGACCTTAGAAAACTTACTAATGCTCTCCAAGAACTAGCTCAATATGGTGTATCTGAGAATCAGTTGAAGAAACTTGAAGCTGGTGAAAAGATTTCATATAAGTCATTGGTTAGAGCTAAAGGTCAGAACTCCAGGAAAGAAGGTGTATTTGAGGAGAAAATCAGAAAGATACATGAAATGATTACCAAGAATAGAGAAGGCTTGAGACTTGAGTCTAGAGTAAGACATAAGGATAGCAAAGGTAACAACATTACTCTTTTCTCTCAGGTAAATCCATCTTTTATGGGTGATAAGTTTGATAAGATTCAAAGCTATGTTAAAGCAAATGACAAAGCTGGTCTTAGGTCTTTCCTAGCTAATGAATATCTTGACTCTCCTTTCTTCTCTTATAATGGTAAGGTATTAAATAAGTGGCTTGAAGAATTGCTTAAGTGTTGTGATACTCCTACTAATGTAAGCTTAGAAGATACATTTGCTGCTCAATTTGATTATCTGAGATTCTTAGGAACCTCTGATATGAGTTTTGAGAACTTTACTAGCAAACAGCACATGATTGATATGCTTACAGAGTTCAGAAGTGACAAAGAACTTAGCAATAAAGCTGATACTGCATTATATCCTGTATTTATTCTTGGTGATAGTGGTGTAAGCAAATATATTAGAGCTAAGAGATATAGCAATGAAGAGATTATGGATGGTCTCTATAATGCTTATGAACAGGAAAGAAGAAGACAAGAATTAGTTAAAGCTACTAATGAATGGCTTGATTCTAGAAACTATAGTAAAGTAGAGAACTTCTCTGATAGTGAAAATACTTTCAGTATTCTTGGATTCCTTAATAAGGATTACAAGGCATCTGATGGCACAGTGGGAAAGTACTCTAGTATGCTTAGTGATAGACCAACTGAGACAGAGGTTAAGAAGGCTATATCTGCATATTTATCTGATGCTCTTATAGATTTCAAGAAGCAGTTAACTAACTTAGGTCTTCTTGAAACTGTAAAGGTAAAGGAGATTGATAGGAATAATAAGCAAGTAGAGGTTGAAAGATATACTTATCTAGGAGAAGATGTTACATCTGAAAACTTAGATGAGAAACTTGCAGAGTTTTATAACAATGTTAAGTTTGCTACTATTAATCAGCTTCAACTCATGACTATTGATACTTCATTCTATAAAGGCACTAAAGACCTTCAGAAGAGATACAAAGAGATTCATGCTCCTGGTTCTCTATTAAGTCTTTCAGCTATTGATAGTAATGGTAAGAAATTCTCTGAGGATGGTATTGAAAGATGTGTTTATTTTGATGATATTAATATAAATGCAGAACAATCAAATCCTGAATTTATGGAAGCTATTGCTGCTGTTCATGGAAAAGATTCTGATGTATATGATGCATACAAAAAGAATACTTTGACTGATGGACAAGGCTATAGAACTCTTAGGTCATATAGAAAAGTAATGGGTATGGCAGGTCAATGGACTGAAGAAATGCAGAAAGTATATGAGGCTATTGAACAGCTTAAAGTTGATTATAATGGAAAATCTATTCCACCAGAAAAACTTGCTGAAATAGCATCTATGGCAGTAGTATTTCAGCCTATTAAACCTTATATGTTTACTCATGAAAAGCTTGCTCTTAATGATAAGGACAAAGTTATTATTCCAGTTCAGCATAAGTATGCTGAAGCAGTGTTAATTCCTGAACTTTTACCTGAAGGTAGTAAGCTTAGAGATATGGCTTATTGGATGGATGATAACAATGTAGACCTAGTTGGTTCTACTAAAATTGTTAAGGTTGGTGGATTTGGTTCTACTGACATTTCAAAAGCTTCTGATGCAAAGAGTCTAGGTGAAGCTCTAAGTAAAGCCTATGTTCACCAATTAAGTTATGGTGATTATAGAATACAGACTAATGTTCCTGAGCATATTAATAGCTCTCAGCTCTTTGGTACACAGGTTAGAAAGCTTATTATGGCAAATATCAATATGGATGACTACCATTATATGAATTATATTGGTGGTGATGGTACTGTAAATCTTGGTGGAAATCATGGTAGAGTTAAACTCAATGGTAGAAACCTAGTATCATTCTATAATGGATTGATAGTTGCCAACATCTTAGAATCATTTGATAGCTTTAAGGATGGTATTTCAGATGCCAATAAACTTAGTGAGAAATTGATTCAAGGTGTTATTAATAACAGTAGAGAGTCTATGGACAATGTTCTAGCCTATGCTGTTGATAATGGTAAGTTTGCTATACCTTTGTTTGAAGGTGGTTTGGAGCATGATGCTGCTGCTATGGCTTTCAGTATGTTCAAGAAGATTGTGAATAAGCAGCAAATAAAAGGAGGTTCTGCTGTTCAGGTTTCTGCAATGGGTATTAAAGGCTATGAAGAAGATGGAGATTTAAAGTATGTAACAGATGGTAAAGGAAATATTCTTTATGCAGAGTGTGAGATTCCATTTGACATATCATATAAGGATAGCGAAGGTAATGAAGTTCATCTTGATTTCAATGAATATTGTAATCCTGATGGAACTCTTAAGATGATTGAATCTGAGGGTAAGAAGATTTCATTACTTGAGCATAGATTTCCTGGTTCTACAAGTCTTCTAGCATATAGAATCCCAACTGAGAGAGACTATTCAATGCTTAATCTTAGAGTTAAGAGATTTAGTCAGAAGACAGCAGGAGGTACTATTAAAGTACCAGCTCAAGGAACTACTATTGCAGGTTTTGACTTTGATGTTGATAAGCTCTACTTTATGAGAAGAGAATATAAAGCATTAAAGAAACAATCTACAGATGAAGCTACTGATGCACTACTATCTGCTGTATTCTCAGATGATACTTCTAAGCTTATAGATTTTGAAGAGTATGACTTTAATAAGTCTCCGCTTGAAAATACTAGAGCTGCTAGAAATAATATGCTTATTAATCTTATTCAACAAAGATTGATGGACCCAGAGACTATGAAGCAAAGAACTACTCCTGGTGGTTTTGCTAATGCTTCTAAGTCTGCTAGAATCATGAGAGAGTTATTATTTGGTAATCTTGAAGGTATTGTGAGTAGAGGTGCGGAGGTAACTACTTTCACTCCTGAAATTAATATAGGTAATGAGCAATTCTATGATGGTCTAATCACCAAAGATGATGACTCTATATTTGTATTTGGCTCTAATGCTGCAAGTTTTAATGGTAATCCTTCTAGAGGAACTGGTAGGTCAGCATTATCTGCTCTTCAACAAGGTAGAATAGAGCAGTTTGAAAATATGGCTAATACCTTCTCTAAATCTGGAAAAGCTTATGGAATACAAACTGTAACTAAGCCAGGAGCTAGAAATAGCTTAACAAGAGAAGAGATTATTAGTAATATTAGAAAAATGTATCAAGCAGCTATTGCTAATCCCGATAAGAAGTTTAAGGTAGCTTATACTAATGTAGGAAATCAAACTTCACTTAACGGATATTCAGGCAATCAAATGATTGATATGTTTATTGAGGCTGGTCCTATTCCTGACAATGTAATGTTTAGTAGAGCATGGCAGCAGACAGGAAAATTTAATCAAACTTCTACTAAAATAAAAACAAAAGGAAGTTTTGTAGATTTCAATGCTATAGCTGAAAGAGCTAAAGATAGTAAGTCAGACCCAGAATCTAACTATGACCCTTCAGACCCAATGACTATCATTACTTATAATCAGCAGAATCAAATAGCTGGAAAGTTGATTGGTATATTTGCTAATCAAAATACTAATCATGCCTTTGCTAGTCTTATGAAGTCTTTTAAGATTTCTAAGCCTATTGAGTTTGCTGGTCATAGTTATGGTGATGGTAGATTTAGTGACTTCCTTCATGCTCCTAATGGAGTTGATGTAGACTTGAATGTAGCTGAATTTCTGGCTGCTTCTGTGGATGCTGTAAAAGACCCTGTTCTTAACTTTATGAATCTTAACACTCTTACTGCTGATGCAGGTGCAGTTCTTGCTAGAATTGGTTATACTACTACTGAAATTGGTATGCTGTTTAATCAGCCTATTATTAAGGAGGTATGTGAATATAGCTTTAATAATAGTGTAGGAATTGATATTGCTATCAGAGAGATAAGGGAAAAGTATAAGAATCAAGGTGCATCTGTTAGAAGTAGAAAGGAGCCTCTAAATCCTGAACATTTCTCTATGGATAAACTTGCTAAGAATATTTTGAATGATAGAGTTCTCAGAGAAAAAGGCAGTAATGTTATGGATAACAATACATTTGCTACTGAACAACTTGAAGTTCTTGATTTGTTCAATGATATTTCAGCAGTTGCTGATGATGTATCCAAGTTTGTAACATCAACAAAGTTTACTGCATCTAATGCAGTTGGTTCTACATTTGGTGACCTTTATGCTCAGCAGCTTAAAGTTCAAAAGTATCTTAGTGAAATTAGTACTGATGCAAGTCATGTTGAGATGGAAGTGACAGATAAGCTTGACTCTCCTATTATGAATGATAATAGTCTTACTACTATGAGCAATTCAGATTATCTTGATACTATGATGGGTAACCCATTTGCTTATGAGCAGGCTATGTTTGATGCTAATAGAAAGGCATTAGAGATTTTAAGTAAATATTTCCCTTATAATAAGAGGGCTTATGTTAATGCTAGAAATACTCTAAATGGACTTGTCAATTATAGAAGTCTTGATGCTGATACTATAAATAGTATTCATAGTGATATGATGGTCTATTTGTTAAGTAACCAAGAAAGAAGTGAGTTTAATGGTTCTCTTCCTAAACAAACTCAGCATGGTTTAATGACTACAAGAGAGTATTACACTAAATGGTTTGCAAAAGATTTGCTTAATCACTTAGAGGCTAATCCTCAAATGAAGTCTATGCCTATCTTTGCTTATATGCTTCCTGAAGTTAAAGAAGTTAAGAATCCTGCTACTGGTGAAAGTACTGATGAAATTAGTATTAATATCCAAGGTGTTGGAGGATTAGCTCCTTATATGAAGGATGAAATTAGAGAAAGCTGGGCAGACTTAGCAAGAAATCCTGAGACTTCACAGATTGCTACTGACTTGTTCTTATATAACTTCTATAAGTTAGGTTTTAATTTTAGCCCTAAAGCTTTTATGAACCTTGCTCCTACTGAAGTTAAAGAGAACATTAAAGTACCAACTGCTGATGGTGATAGAAGCTATGTAGACTTTATGAATGATATAATGGAAGATAAGTTTAACATCAATGCTGAAACATTTGCTAGACAGTATATGCTTAATCACTTGGATAATAAGAGATTTGGCTTAGATGCTAAGAGTAAAACTGTTTTAGATATTCTTAAGCCACTTGCTATTCAGGCTGGTGTTGCTAGAAATGAATTTACCTTAGATTTGTCAAAGATTGACAAAGAAAATGGTAAATACTTCATTTTAAAAGAAAATAAGATGGCTAAGTCAAGACAATTTGTTCCTATGATTAAGATTAATACTGGTCAGGGTCAAGTTGTCTATATGGCAGATAGTTTTGATGAAACAAAGACTTCTGTAATGACATATCATAAGGTAGATAAACTTGGTACTAAAGGTCAGTCTCTTCAGTATTTTGGTGATAATATTTCTTCAGATATAGTAGAAGATACAGAAGTATCTGAAGCTTTTGAAGAAGGTTCAACATCAGAAAGCTCTGAAGAAAGAAAGTCTACTGTAGAGGGCTTTAACAGAGAAGCTGTTATAAATGAAATAGCAGAAGAAATGAGTAAAGCCTATGAGAAAGCAGGTATTAGAGATGACCAAGGAGAACTTTATACAGCAAATGTTCTTAAAGCTGCTTTAAGTAATACTGAAGAAGCTGATTTGAAAGCTTCTGTAGAAGAGCTTAGACAAGCTTGTAGAGTAGATGGTGTTGTAGTTCTTGATGAAAATGGTAATCCAATGAAAGCATGTTAGTTTATAAGATATGAGTAATAGTTGTTCAATTATTGGTCATGTCAAAAACTCTAAAGGTGAAGTGGTTGAAAGCAGGTTATGGAATGACCTGCTTCACCACCTCTCTGATAGAGGTTTGACAAAGGAGTTTTACAGAGTTGGCACTGATAAAAACTTCCTAGACAAAGTTAGGGATAAAGCCAAATTTGATGAAAATGGTGAGATAACATTTAACTCACTAAGAAAACTTGCCAAGATAGATGTTAAGCAAGAGAAGTTACTATCAACTCTAAATAAAGATATTGGTAGTGGATTAATGGAGTATGATGATGCCTTAGGAAAACTTACAAGTTTTAATAGAGATAGTCAATTTAATGATGAATATATGGCTACTATTAAGAAGGTAGGTAATCAGTATGAACTATCAGTAGTTCCTAAAACTAAGGCTAATCAGGCAGCTCTTGAGCAAGAGATTGCAAATAGAACTCTTAGAGACCGCCTAATGTATCATCTGAATAAAGCAGGAGTTTCTGTTGAGTTCTTTAATAATGATGATAAAGTAGATGGAAGATATAGTACTGTAAATGCAAAGAAGGCTGCTGATGGAATGTATAATCTTATTAGGGTTGCTCATGGAGAGCATATTACTCCTGTATTAGCAGAAGAGGCAGGTCACTTTGCAGTAGCATCTCTAGGTAATAGTCCATTAGTAGAAAGACTTACTAACCTTCTTACTCCAGATATACAAGAAAAAATATTTGGAGAAGAGTATAGTAGCAAAGTTATGGGTGCAAACAGTAAAAGAGAAACTGCTGGGCATCTTGTTGGTCAAGCTATAATGGATGAAGTAGATAAGAATACTCCTTGGGGAAGACTTGCTGATAGAGTTGTTAGTCTTGCAAAGAAGATATTCTACTCATTCAAAGGTAATGATATTGCTAAGGCAACTATGGAAGCAGAAGATATTGCTAAGAGAATTGCAAGAGATTTTATGTCTGAAAATCCACAAGGCAACATTGATAATGCTCTTGAAACAAGAGAAACTCTATATAGTGCTAATAGCTCCCTTAATACAAAAGTATTTAGAACTGTTGTCAATAATCTAGCTCTAACAGCTGCTAAGCTTAAAGCCATAAGTAATGATGCTCTTACAGCTAAAGTAAATGCTATATTGGGTGTAGCAGAGTCAGGAAGACTAACTGCAATTAATGCTGCTCCTAATACTACTTTATCTGATAACATGGCACTTGATGGAATAGCAGAGGCTCTATCAATGATAAGTGATATGATAGGGCAAGGTAAGGAAATTAATAATCTATTGGATTCTGTTGACTTCCTTAATACTGCTGATTTCTATAATAATATGTCAGATAATGGTAGGAAACTTAGACAAGTTCATACTTTTGTAAGTGCAAGTCTCAATCTACAAAGATTGGTTACTGAAGCTATGAAAGTATTGCCAGGCAAAGAATCATTAACAGGAGATGTTGGTAATATACAAGTTACAGATTCTGTTGGTAATATTCAAACAATAGATTTAACTAAGGTAGCAAGAGAACTTAATGATGCTAATGAGTATCTAGTATCAGAGTTAATGACAAAAGAGAAGCAATTCTTCCTTAAGTTCTGTGAAAGTACTTTAGGCTCTAAATATGTATATAGAGCATCTAAAGTTATATGGAATATGAAGCATCAGAAAAAGAATCCTGATGGAAAAACAAAGAGAATATTTCTACAAAAGGGAGGTAGAGTTGACCTAAGTTCTGTACTAGAGAGTATGGAGAGTGATATTAATATGTTTGAAAGGTTCTTAGGTTCTATGTCTAATAACCCTGATATTATAGGTCAAATTGCAGATAAAGCTACTAAGATGGCTAATATGCAAGCTGATAATCTAACTAATCTTGCTTGGGATGAACTTAGAGTTCTAGAAAAAAGATTTAATGACATTGAAGGGGTGAAACAGTCAGACCTTTTTGAAAGATTTGATGATGGGACTCTTACTGGAAATATAATTTCAGAATACCATTGGGGAGAGTATGAGAGAGATTGGAAAGAATTTAAAGATGCTGAATTTGAGAATTTCAAGAAAAGTATTCCAAATATAGATGACCTTACAGAGTTTGAGAAAGCTCTAAGATGGGACACATATTTTAGACCATTAGCTAAGGATTGGCATAAAAATAATAGTACTTGGGATTCAAATCAAATGAAGTATATTCCTAATGACCAATATAGGAATTATGACTTTGATGTTTTTATGGCTAATCATCAAGGATTAAGAGCTTGGTACAATGACTTTATGATATTGAAGACAAGTCTTGATGATAGATTGCCTGAAGGTAGTACATTGGCAGTAAGAATGCCTCAATTCAAGGGTACTTTCACTAACATTGTTAGAAATCAGAATAGTAGAATTGATAAAGCAGTAGGTAGTGCTTTAAGAAGTAAACTAAGAGATACCTTCTGTGAAAGTAGTGAAGATACTGACTTTGGTAGTGACCAAACATATAATTCTGAAGAAGAAGAAAGATTTGCTAATACTCTAGCCCATGAAAAAGAAAAGATACATAGACTTCCTATTTATGGCGTAAATAAATTGCAAAATATGAATGAACTTTCTACAGATATATTTCATTCTACCTTAGCTTATGCTGGCATGGCTAATACCTATTTAGCAATGAATCAAGTTGTAGATACTCTTGAAGTTGGTAGAGAAGTTTTATCTGAAAGAAAAGTTGGAGGTGACAAGTCTGAAAAAGAAAGAACCAAGGAAGAAGGTACTTCTAGAGCATATAATAGATACTTGAAATTTCTAGATAAGCAAGTCTATGGTGTTAGTTCTAGTAAAACTAAGATATTTAAGGGTATAATAGTTGAGAAAGTTATTTCTACTCTATCTAGTTTTGCCTCTAAATATTTTCTAGGTGGTAATGTTATAGGTGGTTCTGTTAATACTATGACTGGTTTTAATGAAATATTCAAGGAAGCAATAGCAGCTGAGTATTTCAATCTAAAAGAGTTTGGTATGGCAAATAAACTATATTTTAGCAGCTTTGGAAAGAACTGGTGGAACTATGGTAAAGAGTTTAAAGAAGATAAAGTAAATCTTTTCATAAGACACTTTAATGTGTTAGGAGAGAGTAGAACTAAACAAAGAGATTGGCATACTGTTAATTCTAAGTATAGAAGGCTCTATAATATGTTTAATGAAAGTATATTCTTGCCATATAAGTCAGGAGACCACTATATGCAATCTATATCATACTTGGCAAGTGCATATAAAACTAAAGTATATGATGAAAGTGGTAAAAGAATATCCTTATGGGAAGCTTATCAAGTTGTAGATAATGAGGATACTCAAGGTAATAAAGGTGGTAAAACATTAGCTCTTAATGGCACTTTCTATAAGAATAAAGAAGGAGCAAAAGAGCATAAGTTGATTACATCTATATTATCTCAATTGCAAAATTCAGCAAGTGCTGGACCATTTGGAGCAGTAATACATCTTACTCAAGAACAACAAGATTATCTCAATAGAAAGGGCTATAATATAGCAGACACCGAGAATACTATACATTCATTGGAAGATGATGCATATAACTTAACATGGAATATTGATGATGAATCAGCTTTCATGGATAAGTGTAGAGAAATTAATAATAGAATGCATGGTATTTATAATAACCAAGATAAGGTTGCTTTTCAACAGAATTGGTTTGGTAATGCTGTCTTAGCCATGAGAGGTTATGCTCTTGGTATGATTGAAAGAAGGTATGCAGCTAGTCACTATAGTGTTGCTTTAGGACATGATGTAGAAGGTTCTCTTAATACTCTTGGTAAGGTTATTTGGAATGGTTTTACTGATAAAGGTGGCTTTATGATGACTATGAGAGCTATATGCCTACCTATGACAAAAAGAGCTAAGCTTGATATGTATAGAGCAGGATTCTCTGAGAATCAAGTTGCTAATATGAGGAGAAACTTTGGTGATGCTTTATTAATTAGTCTACTAGTACTACTAAAAGCTCTAACAGCTAAGGGAGATGGAGATGATGACGATGATGATGAAGATAGTCAGGTTGCAGGTATTCTCTATTACTTTGCAAATAGGTTAAATAGAGAACAACAAGCATATAATACTCCTATGGGATTGTGGACTGAAGCAACTACTATTACTGATTTAACTCCTGTTGGTATGTCAGCACTTGTTGATATAACCAAGATGGGTATACAGTTTGGTGGTCTTCCATTTGCTGATGAAGATGATTCTTATTTCTATTATCAATCTTCCAAAGAAGATAGATATGATGAAGGAGATGCAAAAGCTTATGTTCATTTCTGGAGAATGTTTCCATATCTTAGAAGTGTATATACATTACAACAACCTTATGAAGCAGCCAAATCATTTGATTATGGTCAGAATATGAGGGCAAGATAATAACTATAAAATAAAAAGGGTAGAGAGGTTAATCCTCCCTACCCTTTCTTTTTTTCAAAAGCTTTATAATCCTAAGCATTTTAATTTATGCTCCATTTCTTCATCCTCAAGTGAGGACCAAGAAGTCTCATTGAAACCTTGCATTTCAATTCCTTCCCTTTGTTCCTGAGTTAAATTATTCCATTGATATTTCTCTGGTATAGGTGTAGACCTAGTTGTAATATCCATGTTGAAATTATTTAGCTCAGTAGAATCCATTCCAAACATATCTCCCAAGTAACTATCATTAAATGGAGTTCCTAAAATAGGGTCTACAGTTTCAGTTGGAGACTCTGAAGGTATAGCTTCTGTTGGTTTAGCTTCGTCATTAGTCTCTGCTTTGACAGTATTTTCAACCTCACCAAACATTGCTCTTTCTTCATCTGTCATTTTCTCCCAAACTATATGAGGTTCTGTATAATTTACTGCAATAGTATCTTGCAATATAGGATTTGCACCTGTATAGTTTTTGCCATCAATCATTAACTGATTAGCCTTTTCAGGAGATATTGAATAATCTGCTGTTCCATTCTTCCAACCTGATGGAGCTGGATATTCAACACCAATAGGAATTAAGTTAAGTGACTTAACTTGTATTCCATATTTATTTTCTAAGAACTTCTTATACAATGACAGCTGCCTTGAATACTTTTCTTGTTTATGTTGGTCTATACCACTTCTATTTGTTTTCATATCAAAGATAAAGAAGTTTCCATTTCCATCATAAGCAAGCAAGTCAAGTGTTCCTGCAACATCTACTGTATGTATCTTACCATTGGAATCTAATACATCTAATGAGCCTGTAACTGTTACATCTCTTGGGACTATTGTAAGACCATTTGATATAAAGTTATTTCTAAGACCCATTAATTGTTCTTTAAACTTTTGTAGTGCTTCTTTTGTGGCATTTGGGTAATTTTCAGATAATTGCTCAGATGTCATATTATCTAATTTTCCAGCAAAGAAGTCTCTAACAAATTCATCAAAGCCTGTGCCTATATTAGTAGAAGGTACAACCCAAGGACTATTAGGGTCAAATCTTTCTCCAGCCCTTTCATCAGCAGAAATTACAGAAGTAACTCTAGCATATTTCTTTCCTGTTCTTGTATCAATATATCCAGAATTATCATCAGCTAATTTTATATGCTTAGAATCATCTTCTATCTGAGTTGTTATATTAGCAGCTCTTTCTCTTGCAGGATTAGTAGGAGTACTAGGTTTACCATCAAGAACTACACCAGTATCAGTAACTATGGCATTACCTGATTTTACCTGACCTTCTGCAATAGTAGGAGTAGTAACAGACTGTTGAGATTGTGCATTTACTGCATTAGCAGTTTCTGTGAATGCAGGAGTACCATCAGCTTTAAATGGATTTTGTACTGCAATACCTTGTATTCTATAATTAAAAGTTGTGGCAGCAGCTCCCAATATACCATCCTCATATATGTCACTAATATTATCAGCAGCAGCCTTGCTTTCAGATGTTTTTTCAGCATCAGAATATAGAACATTCCATTTAGCAAATGAGTTATTAGAACTAGTCATTCTGACTTTTCCACTATCATCTAGTATCAAGTTTCTAATGAAGTCATCCTTAAAATCTTTAATATCCTGCTCTGTCATTCCACTATTAAATGTAGCTAATGGAATTGTTTCAGAGGTGTTAGGATTTACAAGACTTAAGTCCATTATTCTATTATCACCATCAACTTCAGATGTAGGAGTTATCCTATATTCCCACCCATCTTTTATAGGAATATTAATGAAATTATCAATCTTCTTTTGGAGATTATTAGCCATAGTTTGCAATGCTCCAGCAGTTGCTTCTGTAGGGACTATTTGACCATCAATTTCTTCATAAACCAAATCATCTGAATTAAAATTTTTGACAAAAGTTTCTAACGCTTTAGCAGCTCTAGATGTTCTACTATTGAAGTTTATAATGTCTCCATCTCTAGCTTCATCTTCAAAGGTATTATCAGAATTTCTAGCAGTACTTTCATTAATAGGACTTACAAATATTTCTATTTGATTAAATCTTCCATTTAAGGTTGGTTGATTAAACACTAATGCTTTTCTACCACCTATCATCTTGGTTCCAAGTCTTTTTAAGAAATTTCTCTTTGCCTTCTGATATGCAGGATTTCTCCTTCTTTGCTTCTTATCTTGTGACTCTAGTGAAGTTCTTTCATCCTGACTTAGGTCATTTATTGCAATATCAGTAACATTATTTCTACCTCTATAATTTATATCTGCTGAATAAGCTTTTGGCTTTCCATAAGCTTTAGTTACAATAGCTTTACCATTAATAGATATTAATTGGGTTCCAGTATTACTTTGAGCAGCATTTCTAATAGGAGCCATGTGTGTAGAACCTGCACTTCCTAAGTGATTAGTTGAAGACATTACACTAATAGGTTGGTATTTCTTATCTCCAATAACAACAGGACCATTCTTAGATTCTACCACTGCAATAATTGGCATAGATACTTCAGGATTATAGGTGTATCTCTTAGATTCCATATCTTGCTTTACTGCATCAGAAAATTCTTCATCTGTAATAAAGAATATATCTGGATTGTTATCCAATATTCCATCTCTTAAAGCTTCTTCTATATTATACTTATCATAGTACTTTATAGTGGGACTATTAGGAAATCTTTGTCTAATGTTATCAATGTTTACACTAGCTATAAAGGATGAACTACTGTTTGCATTAGGAAACATGTTATAGTTAGAGTTCAACCGTCTATTAGTATTATATAACTGCTGTCTCTTTTTATCAAGAAGAGGTGACTTAGACTTCTTTTCCTCTGTTACAGATTGCTTGGAAGTTTTAGCTGCATTAACCTTTGCAGCTATCTGTCTTAATAAATCAGCTCTTGGGTCTGTTCCATCTTCAGAATTAGTCTCTCTTGTATTAGCTGAAGATATAAGAGCATCTACAAAGTCCTCTACATTTTCAAATGAATTTGTACTTAGACTTTCAATAAATTGTCTTACATCAGCTTTTACATTAAAGCCTCTATCAGGTTGGTTCTTAACTATATTAAGAGCTATCTCTGCTGCTTTAGCAACATCCTCATTACTATTATCAGCAAAAGCTTGTATTATTGGATTTCTTTCCTTAGTACTAGTAGCATTATTAGTAGGCTGATTACTCTCTGTTTCAGTCTGTGCTGTTTCAGTAGGTATATCTTCATTACTAATTACTGAACCATCACCAGCAATATAACCACCTTCAGGAGTACTACTTCCTGCTATATCAAAGATACTTTTAGTCTTAGTTTCTGTTGCTCCATTTTGTACTACTGGCTCTGGACTAGCAGCAGGAGCAGACTGTTCTGGTGTAGTAGGAGTTACTTCTATAGGAGCTTCATTAGCTTCTCTTTGAGCATTCTCCTTATTGTAAGTAGCCATTACATCATTAAAGTTCTGTATGGCTTCTCCAACACTTGTGAAGGCTGTTTGCTCTGCTTCAGGTATAGTAGAATTAACTTCTTCCACATATTTTCTGAACTCAGATACTCCATTTTCATCTACTGCTGACAAAGCATCTACTACAGCTTGATTATCATTAAAGTCAATTCCTTTATCAGACAAGTAAGTTATAGTATGAGCAAACATTTCTTTATCATTATCTGACATATCTTTATGATTATCAGAACTAGAAACTTGCTCTATAAGGTCTTGAAGCATTTGTTTCTCTTGACTATATCTTTCAAAGTTAGCATTATCTTTATCTCTGAAAGCTCTTGTAATTAATGATTGCTCTCTAAATGAACTTTCATTATACATTTTGTCCATTTCTCTAGCAAAAGTAGCATAGTCCTGAATGTTATTCATTGCTTGATACTTTCTCCTAGAGGCTATATCAGCAGCAGATTGCCTAGCATTATATACATAGTTATTAAAACTATCTGGGTCACTTAATATAGCTTGATACTGAGCATTGAATGTGTCAATAGAGTTCTTAATTCTTCCAGCATCTATTATCTTATCAAGAAAGTTTTCATCCTGTGCAGTTCCTTGATTAACAAGATTATCTATTACAGCTTGCTGTTCTTCACTATAGAAAGGCTTCTCTTCAGCCTTAACAGCATCAAGCTCTTTCTGAGCTTTGGATATTTCTACATTTATCTTTTGTACTTGCTTATTATGTCCCTTCTTTACTCTACCATTGTCCTTTATATACTTTGATTTTTGTTCATTAAGAGACTCTAGCCTAGTATTAAGTTCTTCAACTTTTCTATTATATTCCTCTCTGCCACCATGAGTAGCTACATAAGTCTTTTGTTTACCCTTTCTAAGCATTATAGACCTAGATATAGGGTCAAGATTCATGATTTCTTCTTCACTAAGAACCTCAGAGGTACCTTCTTCAATATCATTAATTGCATCCAGTCTTTTAAGTCCTTTTTCAAGAGATTTACTTTTAACTTTTTTATCCTTTAGAATACTCTTTTCATTATTAGTAAGATTCTTCCTACTAGTAATGTTCTTAATATCTTCCTTGATAGAATCAAGACTCTTTTTAATTTCAGCCTGTCTCTTTTTAGCTTCTGCAATAGAGTTATAATCAGCTAAGATTTCTTTCTGTTTTGCACTTAATGTAGAACTATGCTCTACTGAATTTTCTATTTGAATATTGGCAAGCTCTCCTTTTAGCTTCTGGTCCCTCTGTTGCCAATCTTTAAGCATCATCTGACCATATATAAGAGATTGTTTGGTATCTTCATCAACATTACCAAGTAACTTATCTACTCTATCTGATTCTTGTTGAATAGTGTCAAGAGTAGATAACATTTTATTTGCATTTGATTTTAAAGTCTTAAGAATGTCTTCATCACTTTGATTTTCTTCAGAGGTATTAACATTATCACTCATTGCAGATATATATTTTTCTGCTAGTTCTGAACCTTCTTCAAGATTTGCAATCTCTGTAAGCTGGTTAAGATAAGTGTCATAATATTGAGTACCTTGAAGCTTTTGTAGCATAAAAGCATCACTGATAGTCTTACCTAAGGCACTGTTTCTATAACCAAATTCATCACTGCCAAGACCTGCATCACCCATAGCTTTAGCCCAGTTGAAGGTTCCAACTAGACCATCAAATTTATCTTTATTGTTAGGGTCTCTAAGCCACTCTTGTAATACTTGAGCAGCCTCTTCAGCTTGATGCTGTTGAATTTGATTCTCTCTATGAGCTTGGAATAAACCACTTCTCCAAGGAGTAATTCTTCTAAGTCTCTCCCAATTAGATTCTAGTTCACCCTTCTCATTAAGACCCCTACCAAAATAAGTAGTTTCTGCCTTACCATCAACTATTCTACCTGTCCTAGTTCTATGACCTAATGATGGAGTTCCCATTACAGAAGATATAGCTCCATATATACCAGATTTAATAGTTTCTTTATCAGTAACAGAACCTGTAAATGCTGTCCAAGCAGCTCCCCAATCACTTGAGAAATTGTCTCCTACTGCTGCACTACCATCACCTTTATATTTATTATCAATGAATTGATGTATATTGTTTTCTGCACCACCTCTCATAGTAGCATCAGAAATACTCTGCATATATTCTTCACCAAATTCACCAAGAGGCTCCTTAATTAGATTCCAAGCTTTCTTACCTATACCAAATTTAGGAGTTACAGTTGTTGTAGCTCCACTACCTGTAATAGTAAAGTTAGGTCTAGGTTGTGCCCAACCAAATAATTTAGACTTAGATAATGCATTTCTAACAGAAGGGGCTTGTAAACCTGCTTTTAAGGTACTATTTACCAAACCATTGATAAGAGAGTTTACATAGAAGTTATTTATTCCTGCTTTTGTTGCAGCATATTCAACTTGCTTTAGAGACTCTTCATACTTAGGAGAATATTCATCCCACACTTGCTGATAAATCTGATTAATATCATATAGTTTACCAGTCTTCCTATCTTTGTATTTAACTACTTGTCTAGTATTATCAGCACCATCTTTTATCATTACCTGGTCATATTGTCCAAGTCTTCTATTAACTTCAGCACCTACCTCTTGTTGATGCATCTGTTGTACAGCTTGTAGACCCTCTTCTTCTGCTTGTTGTTTGGTATTAAGACCTTCAGAAAGACCTTCCATAGTACCTACCATACCTGGTATAATAAACTTATTAGTAAGGTTCTCTGCTTTCTGTAACTTAGTAAGAGCACTTGTTAATACTTCACCTGTCTTAATTGCTTTAGTTGCTGTACCTAAACCTTTAAATAGCATAGAAGCAAGCTTAGCCTCTCCTGCTCCTACAAACATTGATGCAAGAGTAAAACCACCTGATTGTAATGCTACCCAAGGACTAGCTGAACTTAATAAGCTATTTTCTTGGTCATCACTTTCTACAATCTGTAAATCTGATATTCCAAGCTCTTTAGCCTCCTTTAATCTTTCTGGTAGAACAGTACCATATTGAACTATATCATTACCATATCTAGTCCAATCATTATCCATAACTGAGTTCATAAAGTTATCCCAACCATTGAGGTTTGGATTATCTTTATAATCTCCATCAAAGTAATCTATTGCACCCTTCACTGAGCCTAGTAAACTTACGACAGCACCAGCAGCAGAAGCTCCCATACCAGCAAAACCATACCAAGCTTGTTCATACCAAGGCTGATTCTTAGCTACATTATTCTTAATGGCATTATCAAGCATTGCATTAGCAGTTGCACCATTATCTTTATATGTAGCATTAGCAGCTTGATAAGAAGCTGCAAGTTCAGCCCAGTCCATATCACTTAGGTCTACATAGCTAGAATATCCATACTTCTTAAACCAAGGAGATACTTTTGCAGCTATCTCCTTTATATTCATTGGATTACCAACTCTATTTCTATCCCTATCAATATGATATTCATCTTTATAATGCTGTAGCATATCTTGATAGGTATTCTGCATTATAGCATTTGTATCACTAAGACCCTGAAAATATTGCCTATTTGAAGGCATATTAAGGTTAATAGGAGTAACCATTAAGTTACTCCCATTTTGTTGTGCTATTGCTTGTTTATCAGACTGGCTTCTATCATTAGCTGTCAGTCCTCTTAATCCTAAATTTCCTAATGTTGGCATAATTATTGACTTACACAAATTACATAATCATAGTCTTCTCCAGAAGTACCACTACCTCTAGAGTGAACTCTTACTATTTGAATATCTTGTCCTTCCCTTATATTTGAAGTTTGTAGCTGCTTAGCTAAAGCTTCTTTAGCTTTTTGAGGGATTGATGGATAATCATTATTTGGACCTGGGTCTACATAAGTAACATCCTTCTGATTCAGATTGTAGTCTCCCCAATACCAGCTTGACCTTAATTTACTTCTAGTTCCTCCTAGTCCTACACCTTGCAGGTCATCTCCTTGTTCTCCTGTACTCCAAATTCCATCAAGCTTAGCAAGACCAAATAAAGGAGTATAACCTAGTTTCTCCATACTGTTAGACTGTCCCTTGACACTAGAAACTTTCTTAAAGTCACTTTGACTATTTCCCATGTTATCTACAGGAGTAGACTTAGTACCACCTTGATTACCAGTTCCTACCTTTGAAACATTTCCATTTTGTCCTTGCATTACTCTACCACTTTTATCAACTACCATTCCAATCTTAGGGTCATAGTAACTACCTGTACCCTTTCCATCAGCACCAATTATTTCTCTAGGTGCAGTCTGTTCTCTTTGGAATTCTTGAGCTGCTTTCTGTCTAGCCATAGCATGAGCATTACTTAGATTTTCTTGTGCTCTCCAGTTATTAACTAACTGAGCTTCATCCTGACCTACAGCATTCCATAATCCCTGTCTTGCATAATTATATGCTTGTTCTATGGTTGACTTACTTCCCCAGTCCTTTACTCCTGTAGCATCCATAGTAGACTCTACTAAATTAGTTAATATAGGAGAAGCATCTGGATTATTCATGATAGCTGCAAGAACTGCTTGACTACTGAAACCTCTTTGTTTAACATACTCATAATAGTCACCTCCTACAAGCTTTCTCATCTTTTCAGGGTTATCTCTAAACTCCTTAGCTAGAGCAGAAGCACCTGCTGCTACTTGTGCAGTTAATGCAGCTCCACTTATTCCCTTTCCATAGTCAGCAGAAGGATTATGAATAAATTCATCTAAACTCATATCTGATGCTCTTCTTTGCCATAACCTTGTTGGGTCTTGAGCATCTATTCTTCTTTGTTCATCAGCTAATTCTTTTCTTCTATTAGCAGCATTTTCTATAGGCTTAATATCACTAGCATACCTTCTTTTCATAGCAAGGAGTTGACTCCTATTTTGAAGAGTCATTCCCTTGCTGAAATCATCTACTATATTATTTAAATCATTAGCATATTTGCTATACATTGCATAAGCTTCAGGACTCTGTGTTTGATTTGCAATGTCTTTCCATTGTTCTGTTTGAGCAGCTAAGTTAGAGTAGTCTGCCTCTACCTTATCATAAGTCTCCTTATATTGTACTAAAGGCTTAATAAGCTCATCATAAGAGAATGGTCTAAATTTACTATCTATAACTAACTGCATATTACTTTCTTGTTAAACTCTTTGACTTTTTCTTCTTAGGCTTTGACTTCACAAGATTGAACCCTTCTGCCTGTGCTCTAGACATAGGACCAAGAGCACCAGTAGCATAAAGTTGTCTCACCATGTTCATACCTTTATTCTCATAACCTATATCACCAAGAGCAGATAAGAACCCACTTAGATTGGCAGACTTAGCAGCTTCAGCAGCCATTCTAGCCTTTTGTCTCATTTCAGCAGCAGCCATTATGCCCCTAAGAGCATAGTCTCTAGCACTTGCATAGGCTTGCTGATTAGCCATATCAGCTTGCAATTCACCTTGTGAGTTAGCTTGATTAGTAGCTCTATTAAAGTCTTCAACCTTTTGTCTTTGTTCTAGATTATACTCTTCAGATTTTCTAAACAAGTCACCTAATCTATCTTGAGCATTGTAATCAGCAGCAAGAATACCTGCCATTGCTCTACCACTATTACCACCACTTTGATTAGCTAAAGCTCTTCTTGTAGCACCAGCTTCTGCATTAAGTTTATTAATATAGTAATCTCTATCAAATGGTCTATAGGTAAGTTTGTTACCAATAGGATTCCATGATACAGGCATATAAGAACCTCCTCTTGTAGCTGCCTCTATTTGAGCTGCCTCAGTATAATCTGGATTATTAGTAATACCTAAAGCATCTGATAATGCTGCCATACCTAAACCAATAGCAGGAGCAAATCTCCAACCTTCATAACTATTTTTAATCTCCTGAGTATCTTCAGGCTTCTCCTCAGGAGAAGGAGTTTCTAAAGGTTTCTTTTCATCATAGTAATAATCAGTATAGATAGTATTTCCTTCTACAGGTCTTTCTTGTTTCCCCTTGAAACTATAAGTAGGAAAAGCTTCAGCAAAACTTTGACCTTTCTCATTAAGACCTTCCCAAGGAGTTGTTTTCATAGGAGTTACAATAGGATTACCTTGTGCATCTGTACCTCTTAAGAAATATCTGTTAGCTCTCTTTATAGGAGTTGCATCATTAAAGAATTGATGCATAAATCCTGGATTACCATCAGTTGCTAACTTTCTAATACTTGGCAGAGCAGCATCAGTAAGATTAGTACTAGATACTTTATACTGAGGATTAGCTGTGTAGAAGGCATCAATAGCTTTCCATCTATCAGTGCCTTTATTAGCATCATTACTATAGAATTTATATTGTTCATTAAAGGCATTATTTATATCAGCAATATTCATACTATTGACTTTATCTAAGTAGTCTTTAGTATAATTGCCATCACTGTCAAACCATCCACCATTATATCCAGCTACATATTTATATGGTTTATATGTGAAACCACCTGTATCAAATCTATTTCCTTCATGAGCTTCTTCTCTAACACCTTCTTGTGTATGAGCTAAATCAGACATTATCTCATGTAAGGTTTCTTGACTAATAGGGTCATTAGGTCTTTCTGTAGCACTCTTGGAAATTTGCTTAACAGCATCAGCAAAAGTCAAATCTTTAGTTCCTCTTAGCTTATATTTATTTCTTATAGCTTTAGGAACAGTTAATCTATTACTAAATACATAGTCATTGTATATAGCCTCTCCTTCCTCAACTAGGTTAGGTTTACCATCAGGAGCTACACCCATAGGAACACCCTCATAAGGATTACTCTCATGTGTGCCTCCTTCATCAATAAACATAAGTCCTGTAGAAAAATCTCCACCATTAGTATTTAACTCACCACCAAAAGCATGATGCCACTTTGCTGCATTCTGAGCAAATATTGCTCTCTTTCGAGTTAATGGATTCTTACTATGTGTTAGCTCCTCTGTAGTTTTTCCAGTTCTTTCTTTAGTGGCATTGAATTTACCTCTATTCTTAGGATTGATATGAATACTTCCACCATCAGCATATTGATTAAGAAATCCTCCTAAAGCTGCATAGTTTGCTTCTAGATTATTCATTGTAGTTTCTGTAATATTATCAGCATTGTTTTGTAGTGTATTCTCAGCAAAGGCATTAGCTAATTTCATCTGTTCTCTTAGACTTCTAGCCTTCTTTTTTGCTTTGTTGGAAAACAAACCATCCTTACCAATATAACTATTAGAGAAATTATTTCCCAAAGCAGTGCTTCCCCAAGTATCAGCTAAAGTATCAAAGTTACTTGCATTTGATTGAAAACTGTTAAGTCTATTAATGGTACCTTCAACATTAGCAATATTTTCTTGATTCATTTTAGAACCAAATACTCTATTTGTTACGCCTCCAATAACTCCTAAACCTGCTGAGGCTACTGCACCCCAAGGTCCAGGAATAGCACTTGCTATATTACCTAAACTGCCTATTACATTTCCTGCACCACTTTCTAGTCCTCCACCAATGGCACCTCCTATCATACCACCAATAGCACTTGCTGCACCATTAAGAGCACCTGATTTAAAACCCTCCTTTAATGTTGCTCCAAGATTACCAAATAATCCTGGTTGCTTTATAGAAGGAGACTGAGGTGCTTCATAACCTTGACTAGGATTCTGTGCTCCACCCATACCATCTACAATAGCAGGAGTAGAGTATCTGCCATTAAGTTTGTATGGGTCATTTTGCATCTGACTTTCATACATATAATAGTTATTTCTATAACTTAATAGCTTATTATATCTTCTATTATTGATTCTATTAGCCATAACTTATAAGTTTACTTGTGCAAAGTTACATAAAATAGATGATATTACCAAGTATTTAAGTATAAAAATAATAGGGACATAAGATTTCTCTTACATCCCTATTAAATTAGATTGTATATTTAGTTGAAATATCATGTAAAATGAAATGAAATTTATTATAATCTACGTCTGAAGATTCATTAAAACCTAGACTAATTGAAGCCCAAGGATTTCTAATTCTCTCTCTTCCTTCTCTAGGAATTTGACTTCTCCACACTCTAAATTTCTTTCTTAAGGAAGTATCATTAACAGTTCTTCTAGATTGACTTAGATTCTTTCTACCAGTATTTTGATATTCATTAGCTGCCTTAATCCAATCAAAAGACCTGTTAGATACTAAGTTTCCATCCTTGTCATAAACATCAGCTCTATACTCAATAGTATCAAATACCTTGGTATAAGTAGCATCCTCATTACATATATAAGTAAATCTCGGAGCTTTAAACTCACCAAAGAAGAAATTATAGTCTCCCTTAAAGTTCTCCCATAGACTTGTTGAAGTTTCACTATCATTAGTAATAGAGAAGAAATCATTTCCAACTGGAAACATTATAGCTCTACTATAACTCATTAATGATGTGAACTGACCTAATTGTTCTGAGTAACATAGAGTATTCTCATTATCCTTGTCACTAGTAGGACTTAGATATAAGTCTTTGTTCTTTGGGTCATAACTTAATCTAATTGCTGAAGTACTATTAGGATTCCATTGTTCTTTTGCATGGTAATTTCTCATCCAGGATTTACCTCCAAGTTGTGTACTCATATCTTGTAGTTGACCATTATATAGATATAATGTATCAGTACTACTATCTACAAAATAGAGACCTACAGGAGATTTAGCTATTGCCCACTTATCTTGACATCCTATAACATCACTAATTGGTCTAGTTCCATCAACCTTATAGTTATTAGTAATCTCTACAGGAGTACCATCAGATGCAGGTATTTGTACTCTACTATTAAATAGAATTTGACTTATTGACTGCTCTTGAAATGCTATTAGAGTATCATTGAATGTTTCAATAGATGTAATAGGACCAGCACTTCCACTTAAATCTAATGAATTAGCTAATGTAATATTAGCCCAAGTATCTACATCTTCAAGATAAGATTTCTCCATTGACCATATCACTTGAGTAGGATATTTATTATTTCTATAATATTCCTTATCAAGTATTCTGTAGTTAAAGAAATTATCTCTTTGAGAATAGATAGGATTCATTAAATTAAAGTTAGTAGGAGACATATTGAGATTACTGATTTGACCTCTATTTCTATCATATCTACCATCTAGATTAGTTCTAGATTCACACATGAAAGAGGCAATCTCTACTACACTATTTTCATCTTCATCAGTAAAAGCATAAGTCTTTAAGCAATCATATCTTTGATAATATGTATCTCCATATCTAAACTCAATAGTCTCACCTAATGGAACACTAGGTCCAGCAGGTATCCAAGAATTACTTCTAAGGGCTTCATCAGTGTCTCCACCAAACATATTATCAGGCTTTGACTTTCTTCTTAATTCAGCCATATACAAGCAAGCTTTTGGATTAGAGATATTAATATTATCTTGTTTAACAGAGTATACAGAACTAATAGCTATTTTAACTAGAGCATAACCAGTACCAATATAAGCAACTTTCCAATATGAGTTTCCATCCTTAAATTTATAAACTTCATCTTTGTTATTGCTTGAAAGATTTACCTTTTCCCATTCAGTTACTCCATCTACAAGATTACCTGTAGACCTATATAAGTCAGCATAGTTAGTCTCTGTACCTCTTGTTGAACAAGTGCATATAGCATATAATCCAACAGCAGTATAGTGATTTGCTGTAGAGTGAGCTTTTAGCATATTTAGTATATAATTCTCTATCTCAGAAGGTGTAGCAGAATTATAATATACAGCCTCTACAACAGCTTCTTTATAGCTTCCAAGAGAAGGTTCTGTAGATTTAACATTAGACCAAAATGGAATATCATTTTCTCCTGCATACTTATTTAACTCTCCTATTTTAGGCAAGATAACAGGAGAAGAGTTATCCAAGTAATTAAAAGCAAATACAGCATGAGCTGTAGATTTATATTTCATTCTAACAGGCTCATTAGCTTCTTTAAGCTGAGCTGCATAATTTCCTACAAAGCCATTTCCATAATTATTTTTAATGTTCTGTAATGGAACTTTTGTAAATGGGTTAGATACTACACCTGAACCATATATATCTACACCAGCATTAGGACTTACATAGAAAGTATATTTAGCATCTGTAGTAACTAAAGTATCTACATTACCATAATAGTTTAGTGCTTTAATACCAGAATTCTTAGGAGTAGGAATCTTTATAAGAGATATTTCATTACTGTCAAATATAGATACTGGAGTGATACCATTCTTTAAGGTATCTTTTTCAGTTTTCTTTTCTGAACTCCAAGGAGAATCAAGCCACCTAGTATCAGGTGAAAACCTAATATTAGATATTACTTTCCTTTTCAACACAGAAGTTCTAGTACCATTTTTCTCAGGTCTTACTGCATCATTATTCAATGAGCCTGACCTTTGCCAAGGATATACTAACCAATTTAATTCCCACTTTTGCTCTTTAGCATTATAGGCATAGAATGAATCACTATTATCATCTAGAAGATGACTTTTATAAAACATTCCTGCTACCATTCCTTTGTTCTCATAGTCTGTAGTAAGGAAAGATTTGTGGAAGAATCCATTATCATTAGGAGCAGGAACTGCTGAAGAAGTCTGTATAGTAATATCTCCAGCATTTGATTTAAACTGTACTAAACCTACTATATCAAGTTCAAAGTCTCCACCTTCCAGTGCTTGCTTTGTACTACTATCAAACTCTATATCAGGAGAATGCATAGTAATAATAGATTGGTCAACAAAGAATGCATTATTATTAGTAGCTTTATCATTCTTTGCATTGTTATTAGCTGTTACAAAGTCAGTTGAAATCATGTTTTGAATTTCAGCTCCTCTATCACTACCTGTCTTCAATGGGTCTAAGTGTGTAAATGCTACAGTAGCACCTTTATCTATATCAGTAGAGTTATCTATACTTGAAGACATAGGTCTAAAAAACCAAGAGGACTGAGCAAATGGAGTATTAGAAATTCTATCCTTTACACAGAATACAGTAGGACATAATATACCTTGGGCTAATACCATTCTATCATAAATAGATGGTAATACTACTAATGCTCTAGCTTTCTTATATCCTAAACTTGAAAGGGTAATCTTTGTATTATCATCTAGGTTGAATGTCATTTCTGGAACTACAATATTATCCCCATCTCTATGTGGCTTATTGTTTCTAGGAACATCATAATTACCTAACCATAAAGGCTCAGACCATTTACCTGTCTTATGTTGGAACTGAATACCAAGTCTATAGGTATCACCTATTTTAAATGATGATGTATTACCAGCAGCAAGTTGATTATTATATTCATAAACAGCCTCTGAGTCATCAACACTATTAAGTTCTATTATTCTAGTTCCTATTGATATTTTACCCTTTTTTACAGACTTTTTTAGGGTATCTTTTATAGTATCAGGAATACTCTCCCTTTTTAACTCTATATTACCTAAGAACAATGTATTATCCTTCTCAGCTATAGTTCCTGCAATAATAGATTCACCTCCAATATATAACATCTTTGTAGGGTCTATATCAGTTCCTGTTAATCCTGTATCTACATAAGTTATTTCATCACTTCCTGTAATTTCTATATCAGTTACTATTTTCACTATAGGAGTAGCATCAAGAGATGTTCTATGGATAGAATATATTCTAAGATATTGAAAGTTAGTTTCTGGATTTTTAATACTAATATGAAAGGTATTGCCAACTATATCTTCAGGGCTTCCTCCTCTAGTAACAAATGAAGTATTATATAACTCTGTAGTATAAAATATATTACTTTCTTGTCCATATCTATTATAATAGGAAAAAGCATATTGTATAGTTCCAGGTGAAAATGCTCCACCACCTTCTTCTCTAGTAACAGTTACCTCTTCATTAAGTTCTAGTTCTTGAGTAAAATCAAAACAGCCTTGAGGATATAATTTATATTTCTCTTCTTCTGTAAGCTCTGATATATCTTTATTATAGCGTAATTTATCAGCTACAATATTTATTGACCTTGGTTGATTCTTACCATCTACCCAATATACTTTTTGAACTAATTCACCTTCATAGATTCCTAATGTTTGAGCTGGATGCTTAGTATCCATATTAAGATTTCCTCTATATATTATAGAGGAATCCCAGCTCTTTTCATTTTTTTCTAATCTGTAAATAAGATTCTCTGTTTCTGTTACACCATCATTAACTGATGTACTAGCAGTAAATACAACTAGGTAATCTCCTACTACACAATGTCCTACATAAGAACCTATAATTATTACTTCAGCATTCTTAGGTCCTCTTTCATTTGTCATTGATAATAGAGTATTATTATCCCTAGCTGTAAATCTTATATTATGTGCTTCCCAAAGGTATTTAGACTCTTGTCTAATAGGATGATTATCCTGTCTCATACCTTGGAAAACATGAAAATCTTGTTTCATCATTATTGCTGCTTAAAGGTTTCCTTTGAACCATTGTTAATGAATCCCATCCTATGCTCTGTAACTCTAGGAATTAATGTATTCCATGAGTTAGTAATTGATTCCATTTCATCAATTGTAGGCATTATTAAGCTTGTCTGAGCTTGACCTACAGCAAAAGCATAATCTTGACAAGTAGAACTATAAACATCACCTCTAATCTTACCTGTATCAAACAATACCTTGTATCTTTTCTTAGTGATATAAAGCTCTAATGCTTCTCTAAAAGAACTATTGTCAGCTATCATTGGATAACCATCACAATCAACAGGAATAGCTTGATAAGCTATTTCTATTGTACCATTCTTCATAGAGGTGTAAATAGCTTGACCTTGCAATTTATATGTCAAATCATGTGAATCTCCTTTATCCTTTGACATGTGAAAGTTATCAGTAGAACTTCTAAATACTTGATTATAGCCCTCATTAAAAGCTCTTACTTGAATCATCTTATGGAAGTCACAAGGAAGTAATGCTCTATATTCTTTAATTTCAAGATTTGCTGTCTTTTCTATATATAACTTAGGCATACCTACTTTCCTTATAAAGTCAACTGTATAATTGACTACTCTTTCAAGAGTTAAATCTTGAAGTAATGGATTATCAAGTAGATTATCTAATACTTCTTTAATTGAAATATATCTTTCCATTATGTATAAATATTGATTTTTCTAGGACGTCTTATCATTTGTATTATATTAAGAGTAGCAGCCAATGAACTATCTGGGTCACTAAAGTCTATATCAGAACTAGAATAAGGTGTAGAAGATTCTAATTCTATAGGCTTAGGAGTATCAGTTGCATCATTGAAGTGTAATTGAGGAATCCCAATTGGCTCAGTTTCTGGTAGATAATGATTAATCATCATAGTTGTAGTATTACTCAGAGGACCAAAATCCATAGGAGTATAATTACCCAACATAGCTCTTTCAGCATTTCTTCTTTTAGCTAATCCTCTAAGTTTATTATCCTTACTAGCCCACATAGACCTTTGTACATCTTGTATTGTAGCCTGTCCTGCTAAGTATCTTGTTAAAACTGGATTAACTCTCTTTCTAAAGTTTCCTGCACCAACATTATAGCTATAACTATATAAACCATCAAGCTGTGTTTGACTTAATATAGATGTAGCTCCTTTAGGAAGAGAAGCATTAAAGTCTCTAGCTTCTTCTTCAAAGCTTCTATTGGTCTTCATGGAGGAGCCTTCCCAATCGGATATTCTCTTTTTTATTGAAGATGATGGACTATATCCAGGCTTCTTAAGTTTACCTCCATTAGCTCCACCTCCTTGTGCAAACTTATTATAGGCTTGTCTTATCTCTGGTAAATTAATAATACCATTAGCAACAGCTACCTTTATTAGAGCTGCTTTTTCTCTCATACCTAAGTCTTTCCACATAACATAAAAGCATCTAATAATCCATTCTTTAATTGTCTCTTAAGGTATATTTTAATATCCCTATTAAGTTCAAATGTATAGAAGGATTTGTTATTATATAGTGCTTTACTCTTATCATAAATCACTTTAAATATTTCTCTTTCTTCTGCTCTTATAAGAGTTCTTTTTTCATAGGAATCTTTATCCTCAGACCAGAGATTAAGAGTAGCATCCCAATCAATAGGGAGATTAGTTTGTACTTTACCATTCTTTAATATTATTTTAGCTTGATATTTTCTTAATGTTATTTCACCCATTCTTTCAGGCAATTTAATAGAGCCTAAATGAAGAAAGCTTTTTGCAATGGCTTTGTTCATAGTTCTTATAATTGCATAAAAGTCATGCTCTGATATAGGCTCCATACCTAACCATTTATTCTTCCTTAACCACTTATAAGCATCATAAACACCTAATGAGTTCTTTACTTTATGAACTCTTGATTTATCCACTTTAAGTACTTCTCTCCTAAAGTTATCCATTAACCTTCTATTTGCTTTTGTAAGTTAGACTTCATATTATTCCTTATAAAGGACATCATAGTAGATAAGTCATCATTAGCATTATTCTCTGCATCCTCTGGCTTATATAAGCCACTTGTCATAAACTTAACTACAGTTTCTATTAACTGAGGAATTAAAGCTTCTTCCATTGGAAACTTACTATCAAGAATATCACAAGCCTTATTACTATCACAAGATAACTTCTCTACTTCATCTATATCTTCAAAGATACCTGTTACCCTTATATTCTCTAAATGTAAATATTGAGGATTAGAAGACTTAAAATACATATATCCATCAGGAGCTATTGAACAGTAGATAATATTCTGTAACCATCTATTATGCCCAACATATTTCATCCTTTCTCTTGTAACTAGAGTAATATCTCCAACATAATAATCCACAGGATATACCTTTGTAGCACCTACTGACATTAATGTTGGTATCTTATTTCTAGTTCTAAGAAATGCTCCTCCTTCACAAGGTTCTCCACTTATTGCAGGAACTTGTATCAAGTCAATACATATAGTCTGATAATTTGACTCAGGTATTTCTTTTCTAACATCTTTATATTTTTGTGATAAGAAAAGTCCTCTGTATTTCTTAAGCAAATATAATATGTGGTCATTAGTAAAAAAAGTATCATCTGATGATAACTTTAATTGGTCTGAACACATATAGACAATTTCTCTGAATGTACTCATTTGTATATAAATAAAAAAACTGCTGCAAATATAACAAAATTCTGTCATATCTACAACAGTTTAAGTGAGTTTTTTATGCTTTCAACCTTAAATTATTATTCTCTGTAGCCCTAAGATTATTATCCTCTGATAATCTGAAGTAATCATAATAGAACAGAGGAGTATCTTCAGGCTCTATTATACTTTCCACATAATATGGGAAAGGTATCATGCAAGAACCATAAAGACAATTAAGTACCTTAGCCATTAAATTATAATCATCTTCTGTAACTGCTGTACTGAATTTAGTTAGTATCTCTTCTATGAAGGAATAAACTAATAGTTTATCAACAGCACAATATGACTTATATCCAACATGACTAAGAATAGACATATATCTATCAACAGCTCCTGCAACTTCTTTAGTTAAGTAGTCAAGTGCAGCCACAGCTATTAGTATTTAGAGATACAACATTATTATTCTTGAAGAACTTATTCCAATATTTATTAGCTTGGATATAGTTTTCTGTCTTCAATGCAAGGTCAAGTGCTTTATATCTTAGTATAAAATCTATGAAGTCCTTAGGTATTTCACAAGTTGATTCTACTTGTTTAATATAGTTTATACCATTGTTATAGATAGGTCTTAAATTAAGTGCTACACCTAATGTATTAACATTATCCATACCACATGGAGTATCAGCTGAAGGAGTTCCTACTGCTATTAAATACACATATAGAATGTCATCATTCAAGTCTCCATTATTATTTAATAGTTCCTTTGCAGAGACTGTAATACTTATATTCTTAAGACCTGCTATATCTTCATTTGTAACTAAGTCCTTACCAGCAAATGAATACTTATATATAGGATTACTGCTAGGACCACTAGCAGAGTAAGTGTCTTGATTATCAATAACTATTGAACCTATGAGAACATTAGTATAATAACTCAAGTTCTTCACTGATGCATTGATAATAAGATGCTTACCATCTTGGGTTATTTTAAGTGTATTAAACTGTATCATAGGTATAAAATTAAAGGGAGGTGTTACCCTCCCTTATATTAAGCATTAGGGTCTTCAACTGTGATACCCAATTTCTTCAATGCAGCTACAAGCTTTGTCATTGATACAGACTCCTCAAATAAGATAGTAATATCCTTCTCAGACTTCTGTACATTAACACCACTGTCACTGAAGTAATAATGAATGTCAAGTACATTGTACTCCTTCTCTGGGTCTACAAGGTACTTAGTCTCAAGATTATGAGGCCAACCAATTTGTCTATATTGGTCACCTCTCTCACCCATGCAGAAGTACTCAAGGTCAGCCATCTTCTTACCATTCTTGATAGTAGTTTCAGATGTACCATTCTCAACTGTACCCCAAGTAACTTCCTCACTATTAAAGAGAACAGTTGTAGGAATTACATCAAAGAATACTTCCTCTTGTCTTCTAACACCAAGTCTCCAAGGCTGCTCTGCCTCCTCAATTACAACACCAGTGTAAGTACCTGTTAAGTCTTTCTTAGCTGTACTTGCAGTTACTTCAGTATTACCTGATGAAGTCTTAAGATAAAACTTAAGAAGAGGAACAACCTCCTTACTGAAATTCATTGCCAATGAAAGTGCAAGAGTCTTATAGAAGTCAGAAGCTATCATGCCTTTATAGCCATGAACTACACCATACTTAGCTTCCTGATAAATATCAGAATTGCCAATGTACTGTCTGAAGAAAATTCTAAGTACATAGTCCTGACCAGAGATTGGTTTACCACCATTAACCTCAGAGTCAAGAGTTACTGTAGCTTTCTTTAGCTTTCTTGAAAGTGCCTCTGCCTTAGTAGTCTTAGCATACATTACATTACTTAGGTCAATCTTGTCTGACCTTATTAAACCACCATAACCCATGTGCTGGAAGTACATATAGGTACTTGCCTTATCACTACCAAGCTTAAGGTCACCAACTGCTGCTGGTGTAGTGGTTACTACCTTCTTTGCAACAAAAAGTTGCCTGTTCTGATTTACAGAAAAAGTTGCCATCTTTTAATTAATTTAAGTTATACATTCTTTGAGGGGAGCCTCTTAATGGCTAAAGCTACAGCCCTCTCTAGGATAGTTCTGTGTAATACTGTATTTAGTTCACATCCCATCCTCTTTGTTTCTCCATTTATTGACAGATTTTCATCTGTGATGTCCTGTAGAATAATAGGTTTAGGCTTACTGAGATACTTTATAAAGTAGCTTTGAATTGTATATTTAGATATAAGCTCTATTACTGAAGAGCCAGTATCTATTCTTATAACTCTTTTATCTGAAGGCCCTCTAAAAGGATTATTCTTTATACTATGATACTCATCCTGTCTTACAGGAATTACATCTGCTCTAGTATTATTCTTGCATCCTAGAGATTCATCAGATAGAAGTACTGACTCATAAGTAATAAACCACACATCTGAAGGTAACTGAAAGAACTCAGAATCATCTGACATCTTTGGTTTTGAAATATTCTTAGATGTTAGTTCTAGAGTATTGACTAATGATTCAAGATTTCTTCTCTGTTCTTCAGTTGATTCAAAGCCATCTCCTGTTAGTTTGCCATTATATAAGTCTCTTACAATAGATTCTTGAGCTTCTGTTAATAGAATTGATTTCTCATATTCATCTAGTTGTGTTAGACCTTGACCTATACCAAAAGGATTATTAGCAGCATAACTATTAAGTAGGACATCAAATTCATTACTAAATTCCTCTATAGTCATAATTACTGCTGTTGATTATTCTTATTAGACTGAGCTGCAATAGTAGCAGTAGAACCTGCCTGATATGCTATCTTAGCTAATGTTACAGCTCTCTCAAGAATTTCTTGATGTAGCTGAGAAGGAAACTCACAAGGAGTTTCTGTTTTCTTACCTTCAATAGACAAATCATCATCAGTTAAGTTAATAAGGATAATTGGATTAGGCTTCTTTACATATCTAAGAGTGTAATTCCAATTATCTGAGTTGCCAACAAACTTTCCTATAATTTCTGCTACAGGAACTGTTACCTTAGTTGTATCTTCTAAGGTCTTCTGTATTGTTCCAATAAATAACCTCCATGCTACTCTCTTTGGAGGATAAGCATAAGGTTTAGTCATTAATCTTTGGTAATCAGAATAACTTATTGAAACTACAGAATAAAATTTATTGCTGGATTCATCATCCCTAATAACTTCATTAATACTAAGAAAGTAATCCTCTGGAAAGTTAAATAAATAGCCTCTGTTATCTATCTTAGGAATGTATCCTTCTTCACTCTCATTAGCTAGATTAGCATCTAGTATAGTAGTTTTAATTAAAAATGAAAAGTCATATTGTCTCTTCTGACTTCCATCAAAACCACCATTAGTACCATCTACTCTAGAGTTAAAGTATTCCCTAAGTATCTCAGATTGTGCCTTAGTTAAGAAGACACTCTTCTCATATTCATCAAGCCCAGGAGCCTGATTACTAGTTATACTATTGTAAAGAACATCAAATTCATTACTAAATTCTTCGTTGGTCATGGGCTTTTAATTTATATTATTGAAGTTTAGCTTCAAGACTAAACTTAGTATCTTGATTCTTTGGTAGATTGAGCCACTGAGCTGCTACATTCAATGTAGGTTCTCCATCTTCACACATAGGAACATTACCACTCTTAATGTAGTACTGATTACCTCTATGTGCAATTAAACCTGCTTCAATAGATTTCTTAATGAGAACTTTTGTCTGTAGCAATGGGTCAGAAGCTACCTTTAAGAACATCTTACTATTGCCTTGAATAAGCTCATTAATCTTAGCTTGCAAGAACTCCTTCTTGGTATTAGGATGGATAGTTACACCTGTTAGAGTTTCAATAATAACTCTAAGTGCATCTGTATCATCCTCAAGCTTACCATACATTGTATAGCACTGCATGATAGTAGTCATTCCCTTCTTAGCTGCCTTAGTTTCATCATCCTCAGATATAATAACAAATTGATATGTAGCCTTAGGGAAATCTTCAAGAACCTTCATTGAAGGTGCAATGAGGTCTTTATTAGCTAAGAGAATCTTATATCTAATATAATCCTCTGGGTCACTTAAATCAAGATAATTATCCTGCTTTAATAGAGTAACCTTAGAGATACCAGTATCATTACTATCATCCCAGAAGTTATTAACCTTATTGTAAATACTCATTGAGTTTACTTCAAGACCCATAATATCCTCAAGAAAATCCTTCTCCTCGTCTGTGAGGACATTAACATATCTACCTGATGTCAATCTTGGAACTACAAAAGTTCTCTTGGCATTCTCTGCCATTCCACCATACAATATGTGTTTAGGGTTAGTAACCATTCTACTCTGTCTAGGAATATATCTTACAATGACCCTTTCATTTCTAAGGCAGTTAATAAGACCTGTACTTTCCTTTTTAACCTTTGGCTTTGTAACCTCTTTCTTAGTTTCTACAATTGGTTTCTCAATCATTACCTCTTCCACAGTATCATCTACTGTAACTTTTGTTTCTTTTGCCATTTCTTACTTCTCCATTAATTAAAAATAGGGAGAGGAGTTAAGTCCCCTCCCTTGTTATTTTAGCCCTGTAGGATAGCAGGGATTAGTGACATAGTTCTTGTTGGGTCAAGTACACAAACACCAAATGTTGCCATCTTGTGAATGGTTGCACTATCCTCATCATGAGACATGTACTGAATATTCACTTCACCAGTGAATGGGTTTCTGAAACCACTTTCATAACCTCTAACTTCAGGCATTCCCTTGATTTGACACTTAAAGATGTTAGGTTGGTCCATAGAACCAATATCCATGATGTCATATCTATAAGAACTAGCAGGACCACCAAGTGGGTGCTGAATCTTATTTTGTACTGGGTCATCATAGAATGAATCTACTTCTACCTTAACTCTAACACCATTAGGTGCTCTGTACTCTACAAATTGGAAGCCAGCAGCAAGTGAATTAACATGCAGGTTACTCTGTGTCTTTTCAACTATATTAAGAGCATCACCATTGAGTGTAAACTGTGTCCAACCAGACACTGTATTAAGAATAGCCTTGTGGAACTGAATAGCACCTCTCTCACCTGTCTTGATAACAAATGTTCTTTCACTCATATCAAGCTTAGCTGCTGATAATTCATAAAGAGCATCTTCAAGTAGCTTTAATGAGAAGTTATTGTAATACATAGTGTTAGCTACCTCCATCTGAGCAAATAGACCATCACCCATTCTGATAACCTCACCTGACTTACCAAAGTTCAGATACTCACCATTAGCATTTCTATTAGAAGTACCCCAAGCCATAGCAATGTTCTTATAGTCACCCCATTGCTGCTCAAGAGTCCAGTCTACATGGTGCATCCACATATTAGCAATCTTTCTTACCTTACCTCCATTAGGAGTTTCCTCTACCATAGGAATACCTACTGCAAGCTTTCTACCAAGCATTGAGCCTGTAACTTTATGTTGGATTCTGATTGTAGTCCACTCATTTCTCATAGAAACAGGTGTACTAAATCTAATGTCACCAACCTTTCTAGAAAGCTCTCTTTCAACAGGAGCAAAACCTACAGAGAATCTTTCACCTGCCTGAAGTCTATCTGAAGGACAGCCTGTAGTATTACCACCCATAAGCTCCACACGATAAACCGCATTACTTCCCTCCATTCTAGCATCACCAAGGATTCTAAAAGGATAAACTTGATTTAGGTTACCAAAGATAACCTCACCATCAGCAAAGTAATCCTCTGCAAATACCAAATAGAAAGGAGCAGTACCTGCACCTACAGGTGCATCACCATCTTCAACTTTCTTACCATCTTCATCTCTAGCTTCAACAAGAGGAATATTCTTCTTACTAGAACCTACTACATCCCAGTAATACTCACTATCATCTTCAAACTCCTTTACAGGGAATTGAGAAAGGAATGTATCAAGTGTCTTACCTCTCTTTGCTGCTAGCAATTGTACCATTAAGTTTGATGCCTTCTGAGGTGCCATCTGAAAAATAGATGACAGGTGGTTAAGCTTAGTTAAGCCTTTCCAACCATCAAAACCAATCATCTGAAACTTACCTAATTGTCCAGCCATAATAGTTTATTAAATATTAAATGTCAAGTGTAAATCTTCTAAATGCAGATTCTGGGTCTGAGCCTACACCACTTGCAAATTTAAGTGTACCATCTGAGTTTCTAGCAGTGTTGTTCAAAGTATGCTCTAACTCCTTTAGACCCTTACCAATTTCCTTCTTTACTTTACCTTTAACCAAACCATCAAGTGACTTAAAACCATCAGTCAATACATAAGTAAGACCAACATACTTCATAAAGTCATTATGGTTATCAGCTTCAAACTTTTGGATTGCAGTAAGTTTATCTCCTGTCTCAGGGTCAGTAAATACTGGCTTAGAGATAGCATCAAATACTCTTTGTCTAGTATTCTTATCTAGCTCTAAATCACCAAAAGGTTTCTTATCAGAAAGAATTGATTTCTTGAGAGCTTCTGCTTGCTCTCTTAGCTCTTTCTCTTCATTTGCTTTTTCTTCCTTTGCTTCTTTAATTGCATCATTGTAAGCCTTAGTTACTTGGTCTTTACAACTCTGCAAAGCTTCTTTAGCATCTTCTATATCAGTACCAGCAGTTATTGACCTTTCAACTGCCTTAATAGCTCTCTCCTTAGAGAAACCCTTCTGAATATAGTCCTCATAGATAATGTTCTTTCTAAGATTTTCACCCTTCTCACCTTCTTCAGAAATAGCCTCATCAGTAATACTATTAAGTACTTTCATATTACTTTCAAATTTCTGAACTTGAGTAGGTTCTATTCCTGCATTAAGAGCTTCATCAATTCTTCTTTGCTTTTCATCAAGCTTAGATTGAATCTGTTTCTCCATTAAATCTATAAAGGATTCTGCATCATTAACCTTAGAAAGAGCCTCATCATTAAGGTCTTGGAAGACACCATCTTCTGCAAAGGTTTTGGCAATGGAAGAGTAGAAGTTGGGAGAAGTTTCCTCTTTAGAAGAGGTGCCTTCCTGTTCCTTATTATCTTCACTACCTACGCTCTCTGGCTTATCTGTAAATAGGGTATCTACATCAATAACCTCAGTAGTTTCTTTATTTTCTTCTTTATTTTCATTAGGATTCTTTGAGGGAGTTTCCTCAGTTTCTTCCTTATTAGATTCTGGGTCAAAGAGTGCTGCTGCCTCTTCTCCAGTCATCATGTTATCTAACGATAAACCTTCCATGTTTTTACTCCTTTGTTAAACTTCTGTGCAAAGGTAGTAAGAATAAATGGACTAAACAAGTAGCTAATGAAGTTACTTATAATACAACAAAAGGAGTACTAACAAGTACTCCTTCTTTATTAAAGTTCTACAATAGAATATAAGGCTTCTTCAAGAATTAATTGAGCTAAGTCACCACTCATGTGTGCAGCCTCCTCTGAGTAAGGATTAATATCTAATGCCTCACAGATGTGCATCTCCAAGTGGTTCTTTTCATGCTCAAATGTATTGATGAACTCACCTATACTTGATGCCTTGTGGATAACCACAATAGAGCATTGTTTATCATAGCTAGAGTAAGCAAAACCTGTATCAAGTTCTGCATTGCTTAAATTCCTCTTAATTGAATCTAGAGTTCTAGAATCACAATTTAGACCTTCAAGCATATCTATGATTTCTTTCTTTTCTGCTTCATTTACTGTGTAATAAATGACTATGCTCCAATTGTACTTCTTAATCTTGAAATTCTGCCTCATAGCTATTCATACTTTTTCTTTAACCTTTCAATCTTTTCTTCAAAGCCTTCATTATAAGTATGAGTTCTTCTCTCATTATAACCTTCAGCTTCTCTCATAGCTTTCTTATAGCCATGCTCACAACCTTCTTTGAAGGCTTTTTCAAGCATCTTATCATCAGACTCTCTTTGATTGTAGCCTCTTTGATACTCTTCAGCTTCATCTACTATACGAAATATTCTTCCCATAATTATTAAGATTTAGGTGTTTCCTTCTTTATTTGAGCCATTAGTTCTTTCATGCCATTCATCATCTCAGACATCTGAGCCTTGAGATTATCAGCTTACAGTGCAAAGGTATGCATATTTTATCAAGAAACATAATGATGCTAATAAACAAAAAAAAACACTCCTAAAGCCTTGACTTTAAGAGTGTTATAATTTATATGTTTAGTAATGAGTTACTAAGTTATGTTTAGCTACAACTTTTGATACTTGATTAAATAGATACTCTACTAAGTAAGCATCTACTTCATCATTGTCTGCTATAGGTTTATATCCTATATAATTCCAAATGCAGTTCTTTAAGTGAACACATTCATGAACTATTGAATCAGGTTGATGGGGTGGAATAACTATAACAGAATGGTCTGAACCTTCAAGTACACAAGCTCTTCCCTCCCCCTCTATACTTGGATAGAGTTCATGTGCTTCCTCCCAAGTATCTGCTACTACAATGACCACTTTGTAGTCATAGATTGGAACTTTAATTGTTTTCTTTGTTACCATTTCTTCTACTCTTTATTACTTCATCTAGAGTCTTCTCCTTCCAGAATAACTCTTTAAAACCTACAACCTTTTCTCCCCTAGGTATAACACCTTCTCTAACTAAATTATCAAAGGTAGCTCTGCTTACATTGAGCTTCTGACATGCTTGATACTTACTAAGTCTTTGAGTCTTATCTGTATAAGACTTAATAACTTTTATCATTTCCATAGCTTCATCTTCTGTGATGTTGCTATTACCACAATCTATGTCATTTATTATTCTTTCTAATAATGACTTTATTACTTTTAACATAAAGAATTGATACTATAAATAATGTTATTCCTGCTAATATATTATGTATTCTGATTAAATTATCAGTACTAATTGGTATACTCCAATAATAATCAACTATATTTAATACGTCATCTATTAGGATATACCAAAGGAACATTCTATGATAAGAGCAGAACTCAAACACAACAGAAGCTAGATATAAGAATATCCATGTTAATAGAGACACTCCTGCTATATTACTTAATGGTTCTATATAGAGCATTGTATTAAGCATATAGCATAGAGCTATTACCATTGGTATGTATTTCAATACTAATAGTAATGGCTTGTGAAGATTACTTCTTCTTAATTTTTCCACCACAACCATACTTAGTTCCCTTACCTACACCTGCTTTAGGAGACATTGGTTTTGGTCTTCTCTTTGATGAACACTTTGCCATAATTACACAATTTTAATAGTTATTTTATCCTTATTATTCTTTAGAATATCATATAATTTCTTATAGTATTCCTTACCTTGTAATAGCCCACCTTTAATAAGGTTTCTACCTACACCTATACAACCCTCACTTAGTTCTGCACCTTTAGGACCATCCATTACATGAATTAAGATTCCTTCAAACCCTTTTACATTAAGTAATCTTGGAACTCTTCCCCCATTAATAGAATTGTAGAAAGGATACTTGCTAAATTTAGGACTTACTACATTTAATGTAACTTCATAAGTTCCTGTAGGAATAGCTGTAATCTTAGGCTTCTTAATAGCCTTTATTTCTGCCACAGACATAGAATCTTTCAAACCTCTATCAGTATCTTCAAGAGTTTCACAGAATCTCTTTCCATCTATTGACATTACACCTATTGTATAGTTAGGCTTCTTCCACTTTCTTTCTACTAGTATCTCCATCTTTTTTAATAAAATCTTCTAGTGGTATAACTACAAAAGTCTTAATGCCTCCAGAGTCTAACCTCTTTCTTAGGATTGTATATCCCTCTTCCTCTGAAACTAAGATTTCATTCTTAGATAACAGATTAACATCCCCCTCTACTAGGGCTAGTTGTTTCATCGAGCCTACTCTTGTTTTTCCCATATTTTCTAATTGTTTCTCTAGTTCTATGAGCACAAGCTAAGTCCATACATATATTCATTGTTAAGTTAAGAACCTGTTTTCTCAACTCCTGAACTTCCTTCTCAAGCTCATTATTTCTTTCTGTTATTTCTTCTAGCCTAGTCTTGTTGTCATCAGAAAGAGACTTATAGAACTCTAGTGACTTCTCCATTTTTTCTACTAGATTTAAGTCTACTTCTGAATTGTATTTCTTTCTTGCAAGAAACCAAGTTGTCCAACTTGAAACTATACTTGTTACTAATCCTACTCCTCCTGTTATTAGTATATCAACATCAATCATTATTTTTTAAGTTTATGAATTAAAGAGATTATTATACAAGTTGATAATATACCTCCTACCCACATCAAGGTCTTTTGCCACCAATAGATGTGGTTCACTTCTACTTCCTTCACTACTGGTACTATCTTTGGAATAGAATCAGTTTTAACTATGGTATCTACTTTATTTATATACTTGAACTTTGTATGCCACTTAGTAATATATAAAGTATCACCCTTTTGCCACCTATCAACACTATCTCTAATATATACACTATCTATTTTAGTATCATGTATATATTCTTTCTTTACAACTTCAACAGGAACTTCTACAATCTTTGTAGTAGTCTTGCAAGCTGAAAGCATTAAGATAGCTAACATTATAAATACTAACTTTTTCATGTTGCAAAGATATAATAAAAAAATCCACTTACACAAGAGTATAAGTGGATTATTATTTATTTACCAAGGTCTTTTGTTACCTTTTCTTTTATTTCCTCCACCTTATCAAGGTATTCTCTGTACTTAGTTATGTCTTCACTTGACTTAGCTCCTGACAGGATAGCCTTGTTAGCAGAGTTAATTAAATCAAATTCCTGTGTTTGAGTAATAAACTCTCTAATAAGAAGTTCTACACACTTCTTATATTCGGGCTTCTCTGACAATTTAATCTGAATATAGTTATATCTAATTTCCTCTTTAGGTATTGTTTCACCCTCTTGAAGAGGTAATTCAACTTTCTCAGACTTAATGTCATAGTTATAATACCAATTACCATTACCAAGATTTTCAGTAGTAGTAGGTGCTATATTTGAATAAATTCTCTTTGGCTCTAACATATTTTCTAATCTTAAAGTTTACTTAATATTGCACTATTATTAAGTTTTATAAGAGGTATGCAAACCCCACTTACATTAACAGGTGCAAAGTTACAAAAAGTTTTTGAATTGACTAAATATTTTAAGAACTTTTTTATTTTAAGCTACAACACATGAAGAACGGAACCCGACATGAGTATTAGCACTACCCACACCATCGTAAGAGTTGAAGTAAACCAAGCCAGCATCATAACTAGTATAAGCGCTGCCACCAAGAAGGAGCGTTCTTAATTCTGTAGCATTATTAATCCAGTGATAATTACACTTATATTGTGTTGTATTACCTCCATTTAATCTAGGAATAATCTCTGCTGTATTACCTAAATCCCATTCCTTTACATAGCCCCCTTCATTAAGCTCTATACCAACTACTCTCATCTTACTATAACCAGAGTCACTATAGAGTAATGGGTCTTCAGTAGCATAGACTTCACTATACTTCTTACCATTTTCAACTATACTAGAAGAATTAATGATAATGCCATCAACATTATTCCAAATGTCACCAAATGGATTCTCAATACCATGCCATCTAGGTACATATTGAGTTGTAGAAGAAGTAGGTTCACCACCACTAACAGTAGGCATTACTATTGTCATTGCCTTAATGTTAGTCCCATTACCAAATTCATTTGTATAGCCGTTAGGAGTGAATGGATTGTAACTATTATAGAAGCTCCAATAATTACTATTGACAGTAGTAACACCATCACCAAGACCTCCCTGTCTAAAGCCTTCAGAAGTAAGTTCAGAGTTAAATCTAGCTTGGCAATTGAAGTTAGCATACTCAATAAAGTATAACCAATATAGTACTCTCTTATATTGTAAATAGCTGAGAATTTCCTTACCAGACCTTCTACAATTAGCTCTCATAGTAGCTCTTGAAATACCTGTTCTAGGCTTACCAAGCATACTTCTGAATCTATCAGAAGTAATATAAGCATCATAGGTAGATGAATTATTACCACCTCTACAATAGCTATTGGTATTCATTACAGATAGAGCTGAGTTAGCTTCCAATGTACTTAAGTAACCCATATTATTAGGTATAGTATTAAGCACTGTATCATGATAAGCAGCAACTAATAACTTAGGTTGATGTTCCCAAGTATCATCAATCTTTGAAGGTGCTATTCTTACTTCTCTTTGTGTTGCAGTATCCCATGATTTAATCCAAAATTCAGGAATAAGCACCATTACTTCGCCATCATAACCATTAAGTACAGCACCTAATTCTACATCATAGTTACCTGCATTTATAGGAGAATCAGGCTTAATAGTAGCAGTATTGGTTGAAGTATCAATAACAAGTACTTGACAAGGAATATCATTAATCTTTAGCCATTGACCTTCATATTGGAAGGTACTAAATATAGCATTAGTAAGAGTGTAAGTACTTGCAGTTACAGTTAGTGCTTGGCTCTTAAGTATACTACCTCTAGGATTTTCTCTCCATCTCCAATCTGTCGGGTCTAAGAAATACATAATCTTAACACCATCCTTCATTTGAGCAATGCAACCTCTCATATTATTTTGAATAGGGAGAGTCTTATGATAAGACATATTACCCACTCTAGTAACAACAGGGTCAGCTACATTTGGCTTCCAAGAAATGCCATAGGACATAAGGTCCAAAACACTAACCTTAATATTATCAGGCAAATCTTCAGCAGCAATAGCTCTAAAATCAGCTTTACCATCTGCATCAATTGGTGTAGCCAAAAAAGTTCTTTTAGTTCTAGACTTAGATGCATCATAAGATGACATCCATTTACCCTCAGCAGTTAGGACAGCAGTAGACTTTTCAGCAGTAGTGTCAGCCTTAGGTACTAGACCATTAGCAGATGCAGTAAATACTGAATTAGCAGCTTTACCATCAAGAGCTTTATTAACTGCACTATTCTGTATAGCATTAACAGAATCCTTAATAGTATCATCTACTATAACCCTAGTAGCACCTTCAGCTATACCTCCTAGCTTTGTTTTTTCAGCACTAGTAAAATCTTCTGTTGATAATCCTTTACCTGCTACTACATCTACTTTCCCATCAAGGGCAGCCTTAGTAGCATAAGTATTGTCAGCATCTTCTTTCTTGATATAAGACTCAAAGTCCTTATCAATCTTTTCTAATGCTTTCTTTACTATCTCCTCATTGTTTTCAGTATCATCATTAGCAACTACCCATTCACCATTAATGTAAACTTTAAGTTGCTTAACTTTACCAGATACATCCAACCACATTACCTGCTTATTCCCAGGAGGAGTTAGTGATTCAATTGTTCTTTTCATACACTATAAATTATAATTTATGTACATTTCAGTTTGCAAAAGTAATAAAAAGGAACCACCTATACAATAATATAAGTGGATTCCTTTATTACTTATTACTTAGTTATTATAGTTACCATTCCCATTATTTATCAGAGAGTCATTAGCCTTACTTCCCCATAGATAATATATATAACCTGTGGCTATAGGAGCAGGAATCTTAGTACTATTAGTTCCAAAGTTACTACCCATCGTAGTAGAATTAGGAATACCAATATCTCCATACCCTGTAACAGAAACACCAAGTATATCACTACTGCTTATGTTCAAGTCTCTCATGGAGAAAGCACCTGATATTCTTGCAATAGTATTGGTTCCAAACATACCTGATATATTCCAAGTAATACCATCTTTACCCCAAATACAAGATTGCATTATACATCTAATGTCAAGAGCACTTGTTAATGCACCAAATACAGTTAGGTTAGTATTAGGAATAAAAGCCAATCCTTGGAATGTTTTTACTAGGCTTGTAATTTTAGGAGCATAACTAAAGAAGTCCTTTGGAACTTGATATACCAATGAGTCTTTCATATAAGAACTTAGTCTCTTACAGTTTTTGAACATATAACTAATATTTGTAATATTAGACAAAGGTCTTAATAGATAAGGAGGAATCCTACCTGTAATACCTGTTGAGTAATATCCTTCATTAGTATTTATCCAACCACCAGCACTAACTGAATAGTTAAGACCACAATTCTCAAAGACACCTTGTATCTTTGTGCTATTAAGATTTGTACAATATCTAAATAAGTCAGGAGGACACATATAATGTAAAGTCTCTACTTTATCTAGAACATTAGCTGTAACTCTACTAGCACCTGTATCAAGATACCTATAACCAGAAGTCTGTGAAGAAGCACCATCATAACTCCAAGAAGCATCTACCTTTCTGTTATCTGTTCCTTCATACCAAGAGTCATTCTGTTCATTATACATCCACTTAAATGGAGAATAATCTGGGTTAGATTCAACATCTTGAGTACTCATAGAATAAGATTCAAGACCAACACAACCATAGAAGCATCTAGTCATATTAGTTATATTTCTTCTCATTATTGGGAAAGTCAAAGTCTCACTTAACAGATTCTGCATATTAAATGTTTCATCAGGTTTAGCTTCCTGATTGGTTCCTCTAAAGACCTTATTCTCATTACCATTAGTTCCATGATAGAACATGTGATAAGGAATACTTCCTATAAGCTTACTTCTATTACTTGTTTTAGAAGTAACATCATGGTAACAGAAATATGCAACATTAGTTAAGTTAGGACAATTCTTAAAACCATCACCACTTAAGGTAAATTGTATACTTGCATTATACATCAAGGATGATACATCTCTAAGCTTAGTATTCTTTTCAAACATCTTTCCAGGGATAGTAGGAGGACTTGATAAGTCACCTCTTACATCTCTAAAGAAACCTGAGAATACCTTTAGATTAGGTAATGAAGAAACTATATTAATTGGGAATGTACTACCCTCAATATATTTATCAAGACCATCACCAATAAATGAAGTTTCTGTCTCTGAACCACCACCATCTATAGCAGAATTATAACCTACTGAAACAAGATTCTTAAGGTTAGTAAAGGTATCATTGGCAATAGGGAATTTAACCTTTCCTAGTACATTTGCAACTGTTGTATTTAATGAAACCTTAAAGCTATTTATTATCTCAGTGCATTGACTGCCAGCAGTAAATATCTTTCTTAAGTCCATTGTACCTTGACCACTACTTGAATTAAATGATGCAAGAACCTGTGTAACTGTTGTAGGTATAACTAATTTAGAGAAGTTTATAAAATCACTTGAACCAAAGTGAGATATACTTCTTAAGTTAGGCATATAGTCAAAGAATCCATCATAGTTACCTATCTTAGAATAGTTATTCATTAAGAATGTAGTATTACTCATGTTAGAATAAACTTCACCTTCTTTATCCGAATCATAGATTCTTCTTACACTTTCATAAGATAGTCCTGTAATAGGATAAGTACCAGTCTTTCTGTGAAATAAGTACTTGCTACAAACTATAGAACCAAACATATAACCTATACTAGATAGGTTAGTAAGAGGACTAAATAAACCATCATCAGCAGTAACTACTCTATTCTCTACTGTAGGAGAATATAGGAATGTTGAACCCTTTGTACTAAATGTGTTTCTAAAGCTAGTTATCATAGAGCATCCATAGAACATATATCTATTAGGTTGATTACCTGTACTCCAATCAAACATAGCAGGAGTTATCTCGCTGAAGGTAAAGTTAGCAGATTGACTAATAGTTACATTAGATAGAGCTAGAACACATAAGATATAATAGACATCAAACTGTGTCAAAGCTGTACCTCCAAATAGATATTCCAACTGACCAGACCTATTAGCAAACCTTATATTAGTAGCTGTAGAACCTGTTGTGAATGTTTCAGCCCAAGTTACTGTATTATATTCACTTGGATTAGCTCTAAGTAACTCCCAAGGAGTACACCAAACAGCACCCTTTTTAATGATTTTGCCTTTCCATATTGTAGTAGTAACTCCATGAACACTGAACTTACTACAACCTCTAAACAGACCATAGTTTCCACTATAAGAAGAGTTACTTAACTCAACACAACCATAGATTCTTTCAAGATTAGGACATTCTTGGAATGTACTTGTAATAGGAATAGGAGCATTTTGGTTATTTGCAAAAGCAATATACTTAACACTCTTATTGTAGTAGCAAGTAAATGTCTTAAGTTGAGAGAACTCAGTCAAGTCAAGTTTCATATTATCACTCAAGCTAGTACTTGAGGATACATCAGTTATATTAGTTTGATGTATTTTAAGAGTTTTAATCTTTACTCTATCACAGCCATCAATAGAAACTTTCTTAAGATTCAAGTTATTACTTAAATCCAAGGAATTAATATTATTACAATTTGCTACTCTAATATAGTTATCAGATGTTCCACCAATAAGTGATTTACAACTGTTAATCTGAATTGTGGTAAGCTTATCACAATACTCAATATTAACTGTTCTAAGTAGAGGACAGTTTGTAATAACAATACTTGATATATCAGCACAACTTACTACCTTTACAGTTTCCAAGTTAGCAAGATTGGAAACTCTTAATTCCTTATAGCTATCACATTTACTGATTTCTATAGTTCTAAGTCTGTTACATCCTGTTAAATCAACACCTGTAATATACTTCTGACTAGCAAGATTAAAATTAGTAATTGATGAATTTACCAATACTAACTCATTAAGAGGAATAGTTGGAATAGTAATGTTAGATACACAAGAGCTATTACCAATATTGATACTAGTAAGCTTGTTAAACTTAGTATAAGTAGAACCGTCACTTGCTGTATTTACAAGATTTAGAGTAAATGACTCACCATAGGTATTACTTAAATCTATAGTTCTCAACTCTGAAACCTTAGCTTTAGAGAAAGATTCCAAACTGAATAAAGAAGCAAAACTTCTATTATTACCTAACAGAAGGTCAGTTATAGAAGGGTAACCAATACTATTCAAATTTCTACTATTAGGAGTAGAAGATAGAATCTTAATATTCATAGAACTAAGTGGAGTCTCTGAATCACCAAATTCAATGATATTAGGAGAGTTAGAGAAGTTCCAAGTAAGTGGAGAGTTAGAGCTATTGCTAGCTGTATTAACATAGGTCTTCATGTTAGTCTGCATGAAGTAGAATGTTTTAGCTGAATCACCAACACTATTATATATAAGTAATGGAGTATTTGATACCATTGGTAAGCTCTCAGGAGTATTAAGAACAGTGTTAGAACCTCTACTATCCAAGTCATTCTTAAAGTTTAGAGTCTGTCCATTATCTCTCCAATAGAATAAACTATCCATAAAGGAAATATGCTTCTTTAGCCAATCTCTAGCAACAGCAATTTTTCTACCATGTAATTTAGATAGGTCTTTTGTAGTGTTATACTCATTACCTCTAAATTGAAGTAGATACTTTAGTTTATAGTCATAGTTAAACAAAAGTGGACCACAACTCTTAGTTTGCTTTATATAGAACTCATCAATAAAGTAATCAGCAAAGTTATCATAACCTGCTGCACTTGCAAGAGCATCCATCTTCTCTCTTAATTGATACCAATACTTAGTATAAACAGAGTTACTAGTATCACCACTATAACCTCTAAAGAAAGGGGTATCAAGAGATAGCCATAGCTTATTATGATTAGCAGAAACTACTGTTCCAGAACCTGTTTGTCTTCTATTAGAACCATTACCTACATAAGTCTTATCAAGGTCAAATGACTCACAAACATAACCATAGTTCTTACCTTCTTGAATACTATTATATAAGTACTTAATCCAAAGGTCAGGAGTTACAGATAAGTCTCCTTGGTTATCACCCTTAAGAGCACAGTCAAGGTCATAGAAGTCTATATAGTATTGTCCACCTAACCAACTTCTATAAGTACTATTCTTACCAAAGTTATCAATAAGTCCAAACAATAAGCCAATAACAAAGTATTTGTAGAAACTATCAGTATTAAATCCTAAGTTAGCAGGTAATGAGTTACTATCTGTAACAAATTCATTTTTCAATCCTGTCTTAGTATAATTACTCTTATTATCTACTTGATACTTATCATAGCTTCCTGTTATCTGACTTTGGTCTCTATTACCAAGAACATCTGTTGTACTACATCCTTCAATAGGAAGAGACATTATATTCTTAACAAAGGTTTTAAAGTTCTCATATTGAGAAGGAACAGTCTTATTACCAAATCTAACCTCATATCTAGCATCAAGAATTGATGTATCATCTTGCCAAAAGTCACCTTTTGAACAATCAAAGTTTTCAGGAAGTGCATTGGTAACTTTAATCAAATCCTTTATAGATGTAGTATCTTTAATTTCAATCCAGTTAGCATCAGAGTCAGTTTCACTAATTCTAGCTCTCTCAAGAAGATAGGGGAATATCTTTATTTCAGGAACATCACCAACAGAATCACTAATACTATTAACCTTTTTAAAACCTAAGTTTCTATAAGCATCTCTACCAATATTAAATGAATAAATACCAAGTGGAGTAACTGAGATAGTACTTGAAGTATTGGTATTAAACTTCATTATCAAGAATACTGGAAAACCTTCTACAGTATGCTTTAATGTTACTGTAGGCTGTTGTTTCTTTTTATAGTCAGAAGTGTATACATTATCTATTGCATTTTTATCAAATGGGAAGAAAGCACCTGTCTGTTCATCATAGCCAAGTTTCTCATTAATAAATCCTCCAATAGCTGCATTATTACTATGTGAACTATCTACAACATCAGCTTTAAGAGTATAGGTTTGTTCAGGGAACCAAGTATCCTTAGGAATAAATACTGTATCTTCAGGAACTGTTATATTCAAGTTCTTTACAGAGTCAGACAGTGTAGAAGTACCTTGAAGTTTTACTGAAGCATTAGTAATATTAATAATAGATGTATTAGCTCCATTAGGGTCCCAATATTGAATAGTTCTACCAGAAGTCTCTGGAAGAGATACATTACCAGCTGTTTGCTGGGTAACAAAGGCATCAAATGTCCAGTTAGCATCAGTACTAACATCTATCAACATAATTGGAATACCTAATACCTTAGCGTAGTTATTCAGCTTTGTTACATCCAAGTGAGAACTACCATCAAGTAAGAAGTCAATAGTATATTCACCATTCTTAAACATATATGAAGTAACTGAACCATCACCTGCTCTTTCACAGAAATTAGTTTTTAACTCTTCTGTTATAATTGAGAAGTTAGGTTGGTTATTAATATAAGATGTACTAACCTTATTATTAATATAGTTAATCATTATGTCAAAATCAGTAAGAGCAGTATCATATAATTGAAAATTATATATATTGCAATCACATAGATATGTAGGCTTATTTCCTGCTATTCTTCCACCAAAATATACTCTATCTGATAGAGATGGGAAGGAAGCTTCCTTAGTAACTGCTGTTAATACACCATCAACATATACCTTAATGATAAATGTATCATAAGTAATTTCTTCACCCTTATCATTTATATCTTTAGCTGTTACTTTCTGACAAGTAACATCAACAGAGTTAATAGATTCATCAGTTAATTTAGCAACACTTCTATTATTGATATAAATATCATGAGCATCAATAGAAATGCCACTTGTAAGAATTCCTGTTGTAGCATCAGTATTACCACAGAATAATATAGTTCTATTATCATCTGGGTGATAGTCAGCTTTAAAGCATATAGACATTGTAAAGGTATTTGTCACTATAAGATTAGGAAGTGTAAATGTCCTATTATTGTACTTAAAGGAACCTAGACTAGCATAAGCACCATTACTTAATCTTAGATATGGAAGACCATTACTAAGTTTAGTTATAGTACTTAAGTCATTTCCATTAATAGTTTGTAGAACAGATGTTAAATCATAACTACTACCTCCTTGCTCATATCCACTTGCTGTAAGGTTAAATTTAGACTCACCTGTATTATAGTTTCTAGCTAACATTTCGCTTATTAAGTGAACTCTTGATATGTCTGATATATTTAAGAAAGTATCTGTAGCTTTTACAAACTTAATGTAATATGTCTTCTTTACTGTTTTCTCGCCTGATGATATATTTAGAATTAATGGAACTACTGCATTTTCTACAGCCCAATCTCCATTAACAGGAAGGTACTCATTAACTTCTGTTCCAAAATAACCTATAGTATCTTGCTTGACAATAGTATTAGCTATTTGTAGCTTATACTTAAAAGTAGTAGCACCTTGCAGGTATGCAGTGAATACTACATTTATAGATGCACTAAGACTTACTTCAGTAGGCTTATCTTGAGATTCACTCATTACAGTAGAAGCAATAAGAATCTCATCACTTACAATGGTAATTGTACTCTTAGTACTTCCTTGAACAAGTGGATTAACATCATAGGACAATGTAGTAGTTATATTATATACACCAACTATTTGAGTAGAATCTATTCCTGTTGGAATGATATTACTTAAGTCAATGGTTTTAACCTGAGCTGAAGTACTATTAACTGTAATAGGAATTTCTTTTCTAGCAAGCTCAACTCCGCCCTTTTCAACTAAAGTAGTCATTGTATAAGCTCCTACAATACCAACAGAGTAGTTATATACTAATTGAGCAGTATCAAGCCTATCTAAGTTAAAGCTATAGTTACTAGTTTTAACATTAACCACAGCCTCAAGAACAGTTCCTGACCATGAAGATGAACCATATATACCATTAGTCTCATCTTCATAAGAAGCTCCAATAGTAAGGTTACCAGTATGATTAGTAAGATAAGGAGAAATCTTACTTAAGCTTAGATAGAATGTATTTGCAGTAAAAGATAGAACCGTAGAAGCTATTTGGGTAGCACCAATTCTCACTGTTACATTCCAAGTCTTTGTAACCTTTACACTAATGTTAGTAAGACTAATCTTCAATCCATTCTCATCAATAAGAATATCACTACCAGTTAATTGGTCATTAACTGTAATATCACAAGTAGCTTCAGTTACATTACTACCACCACCAGAGCCTCCACCTCCATGCTTAGCTAGCCAAGAGACATTGTGCTGTAATTTGTCAATGGCATCTTGATGCTTTTCAAGAACTCCATCTACAGAGTCAATAGTTTCACCCTCTTGGAGTAGCTTGGGGTTAGTCACAGCTATTCCTGTGGCTTTCCCCGAAGCTAAAACATCCCATTCACCATTTGAATTTTGTTTCTTTATATTACTCATATCACAAAGTTATTGTGTAAGATTTTATATCAGTTATATTATATGCAGCAATATCTTCATTTGAAGTAGTACTAAGTGTCATCTTAGTTACACTTAAATCAGATAGCTGTTTATTCATATCAAGAGATTTTGTATTATTCTCAGTATTTACATTCCACACATTCTCTACTTGTGTTGCTGTAACCTTGATTTCAGTAGGAGTAACATCATATCTAATGTACATAGGTTTATGCTGAGCTACATTTTCAGTAGGACTACTAGCATTTGTACTAGCTTTAAAGTAAGCCATCAACCAAGGTATTGTATAAGCATTTCCTGATGGTTGCTCCTTATTTGATACTAGTTTGTAACCAGTAGCTTGAGACATTACATAAGTAGGAGCAGTAATTTTATCTACTACTTCATATCTAGCATAGTCATTGGTTTGAACATCTTTAGCACTTGTAACTTGTATAACAGGCTTTCTAGATAAGCTATCCTCCATAGCACCCATAATGTCAATAGTACTATCTACTTTATTAGCTGCTGTAATATAGTTTGAAGGAGCATCATATATAGGTTTACTTAGACAATAAGTATGCTTATGTCCACCCATTACAAGCCTTATACCAAACTTCTTGAATAGTCTAGAGAATCTATAGTTACCATTAGCATTAAGAGTATTTAAGTGAGAACCTGCTCTTGAGCCAGAACCTTGCATAAAGTCATAAGTAACAATGGTAAAAGGCATTTCATGCATATAAACTATACACTTAGCACAGTCAGTTGGAGTGTCTTTACCCGACCACTTTTGAAGGTCTTTAATGAACCAAGCCTCTATTTGTGCATTAGCTGCCTCAGCAAATGTTCTATCACCTGCATAAGTATCACTACTCCAGTCCTTGTACATTTTACTGGATGCTATTGCTATCTCTGAATTTAAAGATACAAAGTGGAAATCACCATAATTAAATGAATATAAAGAGTATATAGGATATTTAACTCCATTCCACTCTACTTCATAAGTATTATCTGGGTCCAGCTCAAATGTAAAGTACCTAAGAACATTGATATGATTATACTTAGAAGTTGCATCCTCTCCATTAGTAAGCTCTGTTGCATTGTGACCACACAAGTCATTATTACCAATAGAAAACATTTCAACTAAATTGTTGAGTGACTTCCTTCCATCATAATAATCTAACCATTCACTTACTCTATTACCACTTTGAGTTATATCACCTGTATTAACAGTGAATTGAATATCTGGTTCTTCTCTTGAAAGCATCATAGCTGACTTTTTCCAAGCTTGATATTCTGCCCAATTGAATCCTTGTTGGTCTGTTACTTGAGCATAAGTAAAACTTGTAACATCACTATTAGCTAATACCTTAAACTCCAATGGTTCATTTACATAATATGGGTCGTCATCTCTACCAACTCTATACTCATAATCTCCTTTTGTAAGACCACTTACAATACATTTATGAGTAGTAACCATAGTTCCATCAGATGCTATCCATCTTAACCTCTTATAATGCTCAATAAACTTATTAATAGTAGCAGTATTGCTGCTATTCTTTTCTGTTATAGAATAATGTCTAGTCCAATCAGAAGTTCCTTTCTTTCTTATTTCAACATATTCATCATAGTAACCAACAGATACCCAGTTAAAACATCTAGTAGCACCACTTCCATTATCTGTAGCTTGAATACCAAAGGTAGTATTAAGATAATTAGCTTGTCTTGGATTGAATGTAGTCTTATTAGTGAAGAAGGTCTTACCTTTTGTTGAAGCCATAGGTGCAAATCTCTCTTTCATGTAATCTGGATAGTAGTACTGAACACTATTACCCTCTCTAGTAGACTGCCTCTCCAAGTCTATATATGTCCACAGAGCTGTAGTCTGTCTTGCTGCATAGGCTTTATTACCTTGTTTAGCAGGTTCAAGCATAAACCATCTTACAAATAATACCTTATTCCAGTCACTATCTACAAGGAATTGCTTAGAGCCTTCACCAACAGAACCCTCTCCAAAGCCACAAGAATCAATATAACCTACTTTTACTTGGTTCTTAACCCAAGGGTTACCTAAGGTATTATTATCAAGTAATTCTTGAAATCCTGTTCCAGCACATAAGTAGAAGCTAGAATTACCTTGATTGAATGATATATTCCATTCCATATCAGAGCTATCTACTTTTATCATACTAGACTTTAATGTGTTACACTGATTTCCTCTAATTAAGAATGTAGAGCCAGCTTTTATCACACCTTCAAGTGGTAGCACTTTCCAAATATAACCAATGTCTGAAGCATTCTCTCTTGAACCATCTGTATACAATAGATATAGTCCTTTAAGATTAATATCCTCCTTAGAACCATTAGCTAATTCTACAAAGTTATGTGATACTAAAGCTTCTTCAGAACCTTCTCCTCCACAGAATACAGAGTTTATACATAACAGATGTTCTACATAAACTCCCCAAGATGCTAATGGACTACCTGGAGCTGTTTCTTCAGCATTATATTCTGTTACTGTCCAAATACCATCAGAATTACATCTAGCTCTAAATTGCTTAGTTCCACAAGCAAAAGTCATGTGGTCTAAAGCTAAGTCCTGTAATTCTTCTGCTGTAACTCCACTGCCACCTCCTGTATTACCTTCAGAAGAAGCAGCATAAAATTTACCTCCATAGTAGATTACAAACTTCTTCTTATCTGTATAGAAGAGCATTTCACCATCTACTAAGTCTTGCTTATTTTGAGAAAAATTTATTGAAGTATCTTGCTTTGCAGCATTATGAAATACAGTAGGTTCTGATACTTCAGTATCAGGTTTCCATTCACTATCATCCTCTTCTTCACCACCTTCTGCATCATCAGGTTTAATGGGTTCTGCTGTAGACATTATAGCTCTTCTATAGCTGTGCTTTACATCACCTGGAACAATACCAGTAGTTACTAATCTACTAATATCCTTTACTTTCAAAGTAAGTTCCTGCACCTGTTTCTGAAGTTCTAAAACTTCATTATCAGCAGATGCAAATAATGTAGTATCATCCTCTAAGTCTATCCATAGAACATTTGGGTCTTTTGGCTCTTCATGTCCTACATAGACTTTAAGTATTTGTTCCCATTGTCCTGTTTTACTATAGCTATAGTAGCTATCAGTTTCTCTTACATAAACAAGGTTACCATATATCTTAGCATCAAAATTCTCAAGCTCTTTTAAAGTATCAACTGCCATAACACCACTCTTATTAAAGTCATGTTGACCTTCCTTAATAATAAGGTTGAGCAATGTTTCCATCTTGAGTTTCTTGTTACCCTCAGTACCTACTAATGTTATCCAATCATCACCTCTAATTTGAGATTGTTCCTCAAACTGTGAATCCTTAATACCATTTTCAATAAGGTACTGCTTTATCCTTTCTAGGTCTTCATTTGTTATAAATAATGCCATATTTATTTACTAGTTTGAAGTTTCTTATTAAGTGCCTTTCTTTTTAATTCAGCATCAGTTTTAGCCCTCTCTCTATCTAAGTTGAGTTTCTCTCTATCAAGCTTTAACTTAGCATCAAACTCTCTCATCTTTTCCATAAGATTAGCTCTAGCTTCTTCTGAGAATGGTTGTTCTTTAACACCATCATCACTCTCCTGATTTGAGTTAGCAGATATTGTAGCTACTAGAATCTTAGTTTCATTATCTCTTTGATTCATCATATCTTTCAACTGCATCTCTTGTTCCTTAGCTTGAGCTTCCATTTCAGCTTGTTGTTGCTGCTGTTGAAGTTGCTGCTGCTGTGCTTCTTGTTGTCTCTGTATTAGCTCCTGTTCATTTCTCTCAACCATTCTTTGTTTCTCAGCCATAGAACAACTATTATATAGTTTCATGATAGTAGAAAAGTTTAATGCTTGATTTTGTAGAGCTGCCTGAGCCAACATATCCATTTTTTGTTGTAACTCTTGTATAGCATTACTGTTATCAACTACAAGACCATAATCAGCCTCAGCAAATTCATCACCATCAATGTCCATAACCTTCATAGAGCCATCAGAAAGAATATATTGGAACTTCTTACTTCTACCTCTAAGAGCTATCTTAGCTGTCTCAAGAAAGCACTCCAAAACTCTTTTCTTAACATCCTCATGGATTACAAATAGCCATTCAGTAATATGTGAAGATTGCAATGTAGCTCTTTCTACACCACCTACAGTTTCTCTATTTGAAATCTGACCTTCTCTTTGCTTAGAAATGCCTGCTACATCAGACAATTCCATCTTGATAAATTCAAGTAGATTAATGTTCTGTTGTATAGAGTTACCAAGCTCAGCATCAATAACTCCACTAGAAGCATTATTCATAGCACCAGCTAACTTACCAGTAGCTGCACCAATGTTACCTTCTTTGAAACTATCTACTACTGCAATGTTATTTGTCTTTGCAAAATAAAGCCATTTCTCTACATCCCATCCAGCAGGAACTTTAGCTAGGTCTAGAGTAACTATCTTACCCCAATTCTTGGCTAATAGTTTATTGAGTCTGTCATGGATAGCATCATAAAGATAACTAAATGGCTTCATCATATCTACTAATGAAAATGGTTTATCATCATTAAGATTATATATGGAACCTATGATACCAAAGTGACATCTTGAAGGATTACTTAATCTATTATATTGAACTACTTTTGGTCTCATATTAACATAGATGTCTTCACCTATTCTAGTACCTTCCCAAGCTTCATTAATATAAAGTATTTGTTCTTCTTCACCTAAATCAGTATTAGCTACATAGTTTTCATCTCTAAACTTAAATTGCTCTTCACCATGTTCATCATAGTATTTAATCTTCTTAATTCTCCTTCTAGACTTCCAAAACATTCTAACAACTCTAATGTTTCCTTCCATATCATAAGGTAACATAGAATCACTTTCACCACTAGCATTTCCATTTGGACTCCAAAAGAAACCATCTTTATAAACAGCATCTCCTGCAACTCCATCATCAACCCTAATAAACTCATGTCTTGGGTCTACATTATCCATAGAATCTATTGAACCTTGGTCCATTTTATTAGGCAATTTTTCAATATACTCCATATCCTTCTTACTAAGAACATCATAGTATGTATCAATTATCTTGCCTGGACTCCAATAATCTTCTATAACAATAACATCAGCATCTTCTATTCTATTAGAATATCCTGACTTATAGACTCTAACCTTGTTTGGATTAAGTTTTTCAATAACAGGTTCACCTCCTACAATGTCACATTGATATATCTCTTCTGCAACTGTCATAGCATCCATGAATCCTTTATTGAACATAAGTGGCATATTATACTCTTTAGAGTAATGATTAAGCAGAGCATTGGCTCTTACTTCTCTCATATCTTGCCACTCAAATGTATAATAATCATTTAACTTTTCTAGCCTAGCATTAAATTCCTCTTCTGACTGAGAGGTATCAGCAACTGCTTGTTGTAAGTCTTGAAGTAAAGCTTGTTTCTTGTTGTTCTCAATCTCTGAGATAGAATTAGGGTTAGTAATAACAACCCTAAAGTCAAAGACTCTTTTAGACTCCTCACCTCTCAGAACATTGAGTTTAGAGTTCATAATAGGATAATGTTGAATCTTACTAGGAATAAATTGTGCCTGTATATTGTCTGGATTGATAATAGCCATCATATCATTAAGATGTACTATACCATTCAGTAAGTCATAATTAATTCTTTTGTGTATTACACTTTTCCTAACTAATGAACTAGTAATTGTAGCTCTGTTAGAACCCCAATCAAGAATCTGCTTTCTCCATTTCTTTGTCTTCTTACTCATAGGAAGCTGCTGAGGTGGAAACTGCAAAAATTCACTCATAGCTATTAATAATTTAACTCTGCAAAGTTATATAAAAAAATTCACTTAGACAAGAATCTAAGTGAATTATTTACTACTTTTTACTAAATTTACTGTTTATAATTTCTCTTAAAGAATGGGTCATTACCCAAATAACTAGAATTGGCAGCTTCTTGCTTTTCCTTAGATACTTTTCCTTGATAAAGAATTATTCTATCTTCTCTAAGAAGCATCAACATTCCTGCTGCTGATATTCTATCAAAGTTACCTTCACTATTATAATTTATTAGCTCTTTAATGAATGCTCTGCTTCTAAGTGTAAATAGATTTGGAATATCAACTTCAGTCTCTTCCCCATCTACAACTTGTATGACTGTAGTTGGCTTAAGCAACCAAGCTCTAAGTCTATTTCTAGCAAAAGCATTTATAGCTTCTGTAGCATTAGTACCTTTAGCTTTATTACCATAACCAGTATCTTTAATCATCTGTTTATCCTTCAAGAACTCTAATTGGTCTGTTAAAAGATAAGTACAGTTCATTCTAGAGAAGTATGCAAATAGACCTTTCTTATTATTCTCATAGTTCATTCTACCATTATAAAATAAGCATAGTCTTCTTACTTTCTCAAAGAAATCATCAGCAAAAGGTGGTCTACCAGTATACTCAGCTACAATCTTATCAGTCCATAGGTCTAGTACCCAAACAGAACCTAGAGACATAGTATTTGATTCATCATCATCATAAGGGTCACAGCCAAGTATGTATCTAGCATTATAAGCCTTTCCTGTTCTTTTATCTATTTCAGGCATTTGGAATATCTCAAATGCACCCTCAATCTTATTGTCCTTATGAGGAAACTCTCTAATAGGCATATCACTTGTAGGTCTAAATTCTACTATACCACTATTATTAAGAGTTAAATCTCCAGTATATACATCATCATATTCTCTTGGGTTACTATCTAATTGACCTAACCTTTCTGTAAGGTCAGCAACAGGGAACATATTAACACCTGTCTTTACAATAGCCTCTGCTGGAGTAATAGGGACTTCAGCAATAGTTTTAATGATTGTATTAGGGTCAGTAGAATTATACTTTACTCTATACCTATTTAATAGAATCTCTATTAAGGCTTTGATTACATCAGATACTCCATCATGATTGTAGCACCCCTTTCTATTTATATAACCAGGAAAGAAAAATACAAAGTATGGTCTTCCTTGATTAAATTTATCAAACACATTAGGTAATGCATACATATTATAACCTTTTGGGTTATACATAATTTCCTGAGCACCAGCAAAGTCTGATTCATTATCACCAGCTGTACCCAACATATAAATTTGCCCGAAGACAATATCACCTTCTTGAACAGAAGGTAACAACACATTATAAAGGTCTGTTAATCTAGGAAATGTACCAAACTCCTCTATAAGTATTTTAGCAGCTCTCTTACCTCTCAACTTAGATTCATCATCCTTTGATGATACACCAAGTACTGTATTCTGAGTACCCTTCTCAATATCAAGTTCTGCATCTTTATAACCCATTATCCAAGTCATTTCCTGTAATGAGTTTTTCAATCTCTTTCTAGGAAATTGAGTATTAGATGCACAGAAATTAGCCATATCTACAAACTTATTTAATACACCATCCTTTGTAAGATATTCTTTCTGATAAGCAGTAACAATACCTTTTACCTTCTCATGTGCTTCTTCATTCTCTCCTAATACAAAGATATGATTAAGTATAGATGCTAAACTATAACTCTTACCCTTACCTCTAGATGCAAGTTCAGCCATGTGCTGACCTCCTTGGAAATTATTGTATATACCACCATTTGAAGCTTGGTCCATACAATGAAATCTCCAATAAATTCCTTCCCAACACTCTGGTAGAGCCTCAATTCTATCTGCTCTTTTAGAACCTTTTCTTATTTTAGATAGCATAATAGGAGAGTAATTTAAGAACCAATACATATAACCTGTAACCCATTCTCCATCACTCTCTCTTACATAACCTTCCCAACATCTTCTCTTCTCCTCTCTTACCCATTTACCATAAGCACTATTTGGATTAGCATTAGGTCTCAAATTAGTAAGAGTACCATATTTTTCATAATGTAAAGCTGTAGGTCTAAAGTAATCCATGTTCTCTAATATATGTGGATTAGCTAAATCTACAATAATCTTTCCACTTTCATCTCTTGGTCTGTCCTTAGCATAACCTCTACTAGGAGATATTAACCTCTTGACAAACTCTACATTATTAATAATGTCAAATAGTTGGTCCCTTACTTCATCTGGTAAAGTATCAAGTAGTTCATCAGTAAGAGGTGTTTGGTATTTATTTACTTCTATCATTCTTCAATTTCTTATATATGTCACTTGACAACCAACTTACTATATAACTGACAAATTGTCTGTCACAATCATCCCAGGCTTCTATCATATTGTCAGTAAATGAGTTCTTATTTACTTTAAATGAAAGTAACATAATTTTATCATCTTCTATAGCATATAGACCATAGGAATATACTTTATATACTTTAAATCTAGGATGAGTTTCTATACTCTTATGTAATACTAAAGTAGTATTTAAGTCTTTACCTATAGCCTCTACAATATCTTCTACCCTTATCATAAATCTAGGTTATCTTCAAATATTGTCTTCTCACCTTGACCTCTCATCTTACCTTCACTTCTCATTTCAGATGCAAGAGCCTTTTCTGCTTCATCTAGGTCTTTGGCTAGACTAGGTACTTGCTTGATAGTTGCAGTAATAGAGTTAAGTGTATAAATAGGTTTTCCCTTATCATCTAGTTGATTCAAGTCTATTTCTCTTAGCAGTTTTCTAAGTTTATCTACAGCATATCTTGTATCCTCAAGCAATAGTGCAGCAGTTGGTTTAAACCTAGAATAGAACTCCATAGCCTCAGTTATGGCTTTATCAGGCTTCCATCCATTAGGCAATCCTTCTCCTTCTATGATAGCTTTAGACCTCTCATCTTCATCTACTAGATATTGATAGTCACTTCTAGGGTCAACCATAAAATAGATGTAACCCAACTCCATAATAGCTTTATCCTTATTTACACTTCTGTCTCTATTCCATATTTGTCTAAATACTTTTAAAGCAAAAGCTTCTTCAGATATAACTACTTTATATCCTTCATATTTAAATAACTTCATATTTCTATAAACTAAAAAAGCTCATGAATTTAATCATGAGCTTTATGTTAAACAATAATCTTCTTGTCCTCTGGGAGTATCAATGAGGACTTAGGCTGCTCATCTTTAACTTCCTCTCCATCAATAATATAATCAATATCTTGGTCATAAATAAGTAGATGTCTCTTACCACCATACTCAACCATAGGGAAGTTTACACCCATAGTTAATTCATCACCAATAACACCCTTCAGAGATTCATCTCTCTTCTCCTTATGTTGAGGCACAATGTACCTCTTAGGATTAATAAGTACAAGGTCTCCAACCTTTATATCTCTTACAGTTGAACCAATTGCCTCAACTCTTTGATACTCCTTAATTGTACCATCTGTTTTAACAATAATACCACCCTCTGTCTTATCAGACTCATAAGTATCACAAGTAGTTACTATCTTGTTAAACAGTGGTTTAATACTATTTATTTTCAGCATTTCTAAACTTCTCTATTAATTTGAATCTACTCTTAGTTCCTTTGTATTTATCCAAAGTGCAACTTAATTTCCCCAGTGAAGGAATATTGAAATTAGTCCTTAACTTATAGAACTCTTCCTCTGTAAGGTCTTCCTTCAAAGGTAAAGCTTCTATGGTTGTTTTAATATATAACCAATAAGCTTTATATACTTTCTCAACAACATCAGGTGATATTCCTAAGTCCTTGGAGACACTTAAGATAATGTCTTTTTTCATTTTATAGGAAATATAACTAGAAGTTGTAAGCTCTTTGAATCTTCACTTATATTAGGTATTAATTTAGGATTAATCTTATTATCTATAATAACTTTATTCTTCCTTAATTTACCCATTATAACTTGAAAGTGTGCCAATGTTATATTACAGTCTTCTCTAACCTTTCTTTTAGTTTCTTCACTCATGAGCACTGTATCTAATAATGAACTATCAGTAATTACTTTTGATAATTCATATCTATGCTTAGTGAATGAGGCTATAACATCTATCTCCCTATCAGTAAGATGATGTAGAGGTCTTAAGAATATAAACCAGTACTTAAAGAACTCATCACCTAATGGTGATTGGGAAAGTCCTATAACATTATTAACTTTCCCAACCATTGTTTACTCCTCTTTCTTATCTTCCTGAGGGTAACCAAATACAATGTGGTCAATCTCCACTCTTGCTTTAGTCTTCAATTCCTCATTAAAATTACCTTCAACTATCTTAAATAGATAGTCAAGTCTTCTGAAAGTGTTAGCTAGATTAGCCTCCTGCAACTTCTGATACAGGATACTAATTTGTTCATTTGCAGCAGCTTTAACCTGCTCTACTGTCATTTTTGTCTCTTCCATATTAAAATTTATCTAAATAATCAAAACCAAACTTGTCTCTATACATTTGTCTCCATGTATCTATATCAGTCTTACCAATATCTGTAGCACCACATTCATCACAATAATCTAGTTCTTCCATACCAGGAACTGACTTTATTTTTAGTGATAGACAATGCTTGCAATAAAAGACAGGTTCATTATTGAACTTATTATTATCTGCCATAGTAGTTATTCTTTACTATAATATACTAAGTAGAACTGTCCTTGAGATTGTTGGATAGTTACTACCTCTTCCTTAGTTATACCTAAATTATTTGCTTGTCTTACAAGCTGTCTTAGATTAGGTGCATTTAATATTTGCATCATATTATTTATATTAGTTCAGGGAGTGGGAGTCCATCTTCCAAATAAATTACCAAATTTGTTATACAATATATGTACTCTATGTTTCATTCTTTTGAGAATTAAACTAGAAAGATTAGCATTACCCAACTTACACCACGTGGAGGTTCTTTCTATGTAAGTCTTCAGGGAGTGGGAGTCGAACCCACGACCTTTAGCTTATGAGGCTAACTAGCTACCACTGCTAACATCCCTGTATATAGCCTACAATAAACTATAAAATAGTTCTCTAGTAGGCATAGAGTGTATAGATATTACCGCATTAACCTATACAATCTATTTTATAGTAGAGGTCCCTGTAAGACTCGAACTTACATCCCTTGGTTACAAAGCAAGGATACTAAACCTTTATACTAAAAGACCATCTTTAACAGTTGCAAAGGTAAGTAATTTATTTGAAACTACCAAACTTTTCAGCAACTTTTTTATAATTATTTTTAGTACCCCCTAAGAGACTCGAACTCTTACACCATTATGGTCAAGGCTTCTAAGACCTTTATGTCTACCATTCCATCAAGAGGGTATATAGCCAACTCCCTCGGCTATAAGGTGGATTCTACGACATCCAAAAGGGACTAGTCTTACTCTACAAGTATTATTAATACTCAGAAACCCTAAGAGTTACGTTGCTACATTATTCTAGAATTTATAGCTTTATTAGGTACTTCCTGAAAGAATCGAACTTTCATTTAAACATTAGAAGTGTCTTGTTCTATCCATTGAACTAAGGAAGCATAAGTACCTCCAGTGGGACTTGAACCCACATGAACATTACTGCTCAAGGCATTTTAAGTGCCTCTTGTATACCTATTCCAACATGGAGGCATCATTATTTATACTAGTAGATTCTTTAGTACTAGAATAAAGATAATCTGCAAAGACTGATCTATTAATCCACCTATTTCTGTGGCAGCTATATCAAGCCAATCAAACTTATCACCATATTGTTTGTCTTTAAATTCCATTCCTACAGCAAGACCTGTGGTAAATAATATAGTTCCTGCAAAGGATGAATAAATACCATATTTAAGATGTTTAAGTCTATTACTTTCAAATAACCACATATTATATATTATACATCATTAGGGTGTTAGATGGGATTTGAACCCACAGCCTAAGGAATCACAAACCTTTGCTCTACCAATTGAGCTAAGGACCCAAATATATTATATTATCAACTCTACATCAAAGGAACTAGATTCCTATTGGAATAGTTCCTGAAGGTGTGTAATGACACTTAGCCAAAGCATTTAAATAAGCATTTACACCTTTCTTAATTAAAGATAAAATCTTTTTCATATCAATATAATTTAGAGTTAATAATGTGAATTATCAACTTAACTATCACTATAGTTAATGTGGAGCAAGAGGGACTTGAACCCTTAATTCTTCCTTGCAAAGGAAGTATGTTAGCCAATTACATCACTTGCCCCATAGTATAGTAGATAGGACTCGAACCTACAACTGCTGCATCCCAAATGCAGTATGCTACCTATTGCATTACTACTATATTAAAGTGGAGAGCAGTATACTCGAAATACACTCATTAATGAGCACACAATTTAGCAGATTGGTTCCTAGACCTCTAGAATTTACTCTCCATTGCAGACTATGAGGGAATTGAACCCTATCCTTCACATTGACAGTATGATATGAAAACCATTACACCACATAGCCTATATAGTAGAGCCAAGGGGATTTGAACCCCTGTGACAAGGTTGAAAACCTTGCATCCTTACCACTAGATGATAGCTCTATGCACCTCTTTCATCTTCACAGATTAAGGAGGTTAATCAATATAAACAACAAACAAACAACTAACTTTCTAGTTGCCTCTAGAGGATTTGAACCCCTACTCTAAATGCCAAAAACTTGTGTGCTAACCATTACACTAAGAGGCATTGTTTATTAACTGAGTGCAAAGGTACAAATAATATTTGAAACTACCAAATTTTTCAGTAACTTTTTTCATACTATAAGTAAATTATTTATGTTTATAGGTACTTTGAGAAAAATTTTCTGAAATTTTTTTTGAAGTTTGGTATTTATAGAAGTGGTTTATAATACCAGCTAACCACCCCTCCCCCTTCTTTGCTTGGGATAGTCCCCCTAGTCTAGACTATGGAGCTAATTATTCCTCCTTCACTCTTGAATAAAAGCTAATTATGAAGAAGACAATTCTCCTTTGCTCACTTGCTGCTGTAGTAGCATTTGTAGCAGGTCTTAAGGCAGGTCAACCAAATGACCTCCAAGTTGCCAACTACAACACTCTTAAGTACAAGACAGAACTTATTAAAGCCTATAATGCTTATAATAAAGCTACTGAAGAGTTGTTGGATACATTGGATAGTCAGTATGATTGGGTTGATGCTTTTGACCCTTATGATTACTATGAATCTAGAGCTAAACTAGATTCTCTCTTTCAGGAGGCTAATTAATCCTCCCACTTTCTTGACTTAATATTAACTTTGAACCTTACGGTGCTTAGGTGAACCGTCATTTTATTATGAATATCTTTAATAATCTTCCTGTTTATGCTGGTAAGTGGTCTGTTAAAGAGACTAGAAACTTCACTGCTGATGAGATTTCACAGGTTTCTCAGGCTGTTGTTGTTCCATCACAGTATGGTAACTCAGTTCAGTTCACTATGGTATCAGATGGCTTGACATATATCCCACTTGACCAGAACTCTAACTGTGCTACTGGTGAGGTTATAGACCTTACTAAGGCTAAACTCACTACTCTTGAGAAGAGTGGTGAAGCTGACATTTATAGAGTTACTATCTAAGATGTCATGACCTAAGCATGTCATTAAACTGCTTAACATTGTATAACTAAAAGCTCTTTCAGTCTGCTCTAGTGTGGAGACTGTATTTTATTATGATTAAAACTAATCTTCCTACACTTGTAATTCTTAATAACTGTGATGAACTCATAGAGTTTGTATGTAATGAACTTGCAGATTATCCTGGTGATATTGTTGAGTTTCAGGGTGAGACTCTTGAGGTAACTAAGACTGACCTCAGCTATGAGGAAATTGGAGTTATTAAGGGAAATACTCTTGTGTCTATTTCTTCTAGTGCTGAAGGCTTCTTTGACCTTCATGCTATAAAGAGTCCTATGAGTTTTGATGATAATTTCCCTTGTGTAGTTGTACCTGATTATGTAAAGGATGAACTTATAGCTACTTTAAAAGGAGAATGGTAAGTGTATAACTAGTAGTGTGGAAATAAAACTCCACACTACTTAATAAAAGAATTATGGAAAAGATAATATATGGACAATCTGTTGAGAAAGGACAGATAGTAGAAATAACTGTACCTAATGTAGAGCACTCTATAAAAGCTGTAGTACTTGATGTAATAGGATATTCTACAGGTGGTAATAGTGCTCACTATGAGTGTATAATGTATGCACAGAAGAGACTATTTAAAGCTTCATTTGAATGTAACTGGTCTATAGAAGATAGTTATGATGAAGACTTTGATACATCAGAAGAAGTAGAAGTTCATTACTATTCAGACTTAAAGTATGAAGGAATAATAGTAGAATATTGTGAGATACCTGATATACCATCAGATATTTAATGATATAAAGTTTAGGGTGAGAAGACATTAGTCTTCTTGCCCCTTCTTTTTAAACCCTTAGATAGAAGCAAGAAAAGAAAGTAATACAAAGAAAAGAAATATATAAAGAAAATAATAGTTATAGTTAGGATTAATTCTTTCTTTTGGTTCTTTTCTTTCTTATCAAGGGAATGGGAGGCAGAAGCAAGAGCCAAAAGCAAAGAGATAAAGGTAAGAGAAAGGTAGTAGCAAGGAGCTAATTGCAATGTGTATTAAGTTAGGCTAATTACTCCTCCTTTGCTCTTGACAAGGCGAAGTAAGTCATTGCCAAAAGATATTATATATTTCTTATCTCTTTGGCTAATTACTCCTCCTTGGCTACTGACAACCCTAAGGTCATTGGGGTTATACAACAAACAACATTCAACAAACAACAGGTGTGCTAGATACCAAAATAAATCCTAAGGGCATAGGTGAAATGATATGGCTAATATTTTTAGTTCATTGAGAGTGTATGCTGGTAAGTGGAATCTTAAGTCTTCACGAGCTTTCTCACCAGAGGAAGTTGCAGCAGTTGCATCAGCAGTAGTAGTGGCATCACAGTATGGCAATTCAATTTGCTTTACTATGGTAGGTGGTGGACAGACATTCATCCCACTGTCACAGAACTCAGCTAAGGCAGTAGGTGATTCTATTGACTTGGCATCTGCTAAGCTTCTCACTCTTGAGAAGTCAGGTGAGTCTGACATCTTCAGAGTTGAGGCTTAATGCTTTGAAGTCATAAGGTAATAGGTAGGAGAGGTTGACTAAATCTCTCCCTACCTTATTGTCTTTCTCTCCTAAGCAAAAGCAAAAGTTAAATGGTTATTCATAACTATTTTTACTGAAACAATGGAAGATACAACAGTAATCATTGGTGCAAATATAGTCTTTTGGCTTGTAATTTACATCATAATGGAAAGTAAAAATCAGCAAAATAAATAATGAAAAAGCTCATTTTCTGCTTGTTTATGGCTTTATTAAGCTGTACAAGCTATGCTCAAGTAGCAAGAGAAGGTAATACTTTTAAGTCTATAACTACTCAAACTACAAAGAGTGAAGAACAGCAAACTAAATATACTTGGGAAGATAAGAAAGGTAATAAATATCCTATCTATATTACCAAGAGTGGTGCAGTATATATCAATAGAAAGTCTGCAAAGACTGGAAAAGACTACAAGCAATACCTCTCAAAAGAGGTAAAAGAGCAAATACAGAAAGAATTAAACTTTAAGAAATCATGAAAAGTATTAAGTTAATCCTAAAAGGCATATTACTATGGGTTTCAGCACTCATAGTAATACTCTCTGTTTGTGGTATAGATAGTATTGCATACAAAGGTTATGGTTGGTTCTTTGGTATGATAGTATTAAATATTATGCTCATTTTAGCTTGTTTATATACTATTACTGAAGAAGAGTACAAGATAGTGTCTGGTTATAATCTATTTAATAAGACACTTAAACTAGATGAAGATTAGGTTTTAGTTATTATAAGGTTAAAGATTGTTTTTAGGATGTGCTATTACTGTGAAGTAATAGCATTTAGGGTCTATAGCTCAAGTGGTTAGAGCAGCACACTCATAATGTGAAGGTTTAGGGTTCAAGTCCCTATTGACCCACTTTAAGTTTAACAAGATTAGCTGATAAATACTGTAACATACATGGTTTAGAAATAATCTAATTGAAGCATCCATAGCTCAATGGATAGAGCAACAACCTTCTAAGTTGTAGGTTGTGAGTTCGAGTCTCACTGGATGCACAAAAGTTAGTAGTTATGACAATTAAAGAACTATATTACTTTGCAATAAACCATTCTTTATTAGATGAAGAGGTTGATGTTGTTGCTAGAGAATACAATGAAGAGTCTTCAAAGGTTATTAAACCTACTAAACCATTAGATTTAAATAAGGTTGAATATACTTTTGAAGATGTAATAGCATTGTTTTCTAACTGACACTTTGAGGGTTGCAAAGTGTAAAGAGTATGGTGAATCTAAAGTACTAAGCTAGCTAGTTACCTCTATAGCCATAAGTGTGAAGAAGGAATAGAAGAGGGCACACACTTAGGAATAAAAAGCCCCAACTGTCCTTATAGTTCAATGGATAGAGCACAAGTTTCCTAAACTTGGAATGTAAGTTCGAGTCCTACTAAGGGCACAAAAACAAGAAACAAGAATAATAAAGCAAACAAGAGTATGATAACAAAGAAAAGATGGACTGATGAGGAGAATAATATTCTAGTCCAAGCTATAACAGCTAATCCTCACAACATTAAAGAAGTTTGCAGATATGCTGCAATTAAGCTTGAAGGTAGAACACCTAAAGCTTGTATAATGCATTGGTATGAAGTTATAGCTCCTGCAAATAACCCAACCAAATTAGGTGTAAGCTTCTTGGCAGTAGGTCCTAAAACTATTTATAAGAATAGAAAGAACAGTGGAAGTTCTACTGTTCAGCCAGAGAAGAATACACTATGGACTAAAATCAAGAAGTTCATAGGATTAAAGTAGAACAATATTTCTCAGGGATAGACTTGTAATAGAGAATATCCTTGAGAAATACTTAATATCTAGAACTAATGAGAAAGTCAACTAAAAAGCAACAATCAGCAGTAAGATACTGTGAGCAATGGTTGTGTATTGAATTTGATGGAAACATTGAAAGTTTTGATGAATGTTCACTATTTCTAAGTATATATCTTGAAGAAGCTAAGCAAACTGAAATGGAGCTTAGATGTGAATATGAGGCATATATTTGGGACTAATTAATACAAATAATATGGAAGAAAGAAATATAACTGTTACTCTTGATAAGGCTAGAGAGTGGTTTAACAGTGGAAATGCAACACTCAGAGAGATTGCACTTCAAGCCTTTAGTAAAAATGAGTTAGTATGTAACTTTAAGAACATTACAACCTTCCAGAAGGCTTGTGAAGTTCTTGGTCTTAATTATGGTGAGATGCTTCATATCACAATGAATATAGCCACAATTAGTAAAGCTTCTGTAAATCAGATTATTGGCGTGCAACTTTGTTTAGTCATATAAATGAAAATGGATGTTATTATTGCATTTGGGCTAGTTGGACCTATTGCATCCCTTACGAAGGCAATGAATCATTATTAGGTACAAATAAAAATGTAGAAAGTTAAATAAGTAACGCTCAGACCATAAAAATGTAATCTTTAAAGAAGTTAAGGAATAAAGCGTATGAATAGATTAGAATACATTCCAGGAGATTTGGTTACATATAATGGAAATATAGTAACTATAGAAAATAGTGATGGTTACTATGCAACCTACTATGATGAGGATGAATGTTTACAAGAAGTTAATGTTAATGTAATTAAAGGTATTCCAGTCACTCCTGAGATTCTTAAAAAGAATGGATGGAAACAAAATGGTGGACAATATTCTTTTACCTTTAAATCTTATACCGGATATAAGGTAGAATACATAGGCTTCTTTATTGAAATGTTTAAAAATGTGAATGATATGTTGAAATATAAATATTTTCAAATCTTTCTTGAGAACAAAAATATTTATGGTTGCTTTTATGTTCATCAACTCCAACATCATCTCTTTGGTCTTGGTATTAATCACGAAATGGAGGTGTAGGTATGAGTGTATCAACACAAATAAACTATCATTGTCCTTTCTACGGAAGAAAATGTTATCAATGCGGTTATTGGAATCATAGGGGAAATGAGTGTGAGATAATAACTCATAAAGACAGAAAGATTTAATGTTTAACCGCCTTCGGGCATAAATAGATACAATATCTAATGGGAAAGATTAATTTTACAAAGGAACACTTTGATAAGATGTGTTCATTGCTTCTTACTATGTTGCTTAGCAACAATACAGTAAATTCTAAGCTTGGCACACCTATCAATGTAGTTGAGTTGCTCCACACTACTACAATCAACTCTCTTAATAACATTAGACTTGCTTTATCTAATAAGATTAAGCAGCTTGAAAGTCAAGATGAGTGGGTTGCAAGTGATTCTACTGCAAAGCAGTTAGATACTGCTAAAGAACAGAAGGAGCTTGTAAACCTAGTAATAGGTTACAAGAGGTATAGAATGGAAGTTGAAGAAAATGCTCAGAAGAGAGCTGAACTTACAGCTAAACTTAAAGCTCTTAAAGAATCTCAGAAGTCACCTGAAGATAAGATTAAGGAGCTTGAAGCAGAGCTTTCAGCAATGGGTGAAACTGAAACTTTCTAGTAGTATAAGGAAGACATATATAGTTCAAAGAAGAAAAGAACATCCTAACTACGTTACTTACAAAAATAAAACAAAACATTAGCAAAATGGTACAGGTAAAGTTAAACAAAAGTAACGATAATCCTTTTTATGGATTAAGAAACTGCCTTAAACTCTTTCAGAGTGTAGGCAACACAATTGATGCATCATTGCTTGATGCTTGTTGGTCAGAAGTTCGAGGAAATAAAGAATATAAGCAAATGTTCTTTAGTTTACTTTTCTCAATTGGTGATATTACAGCTAGACAGCATAACATCTTTAAAGGTATTAAGAGAGATAGTGGTGGTAATGCCAATAGAGAGGGTTTCCAAGTAGTTCTTGATTGGATGTGGAACAAACATCAAGCTCAGTTTGTGAAGTTCCTTGAAGCAGGTTTGTTCAATGAATATACTTGCTTTGACTTGTTGTTTAGAAATAGAGTACAAACTAAATGCTCTAGAGTTGTTAGAATACACAACCTCTTTGCTGAAGCAAAATACAGAGAGGTTATTGCAAACTATCTCTATAAGGTTATCAATGGTAATAATCCTTTCAATAAAACTCTTGTTGCTAAATTCTTGACACTTCCTAGAGTAAGCAAAAGAAGTGGTCATAGCAAAATGCTTCCTGAAACTAAAAAGGTAATGGAAGATAAGGTCAAGTTACTTATAATGCTCTCAGAACTTATGGGTTGGGAGTATGAAGTAAATGATGGCTATGCTAACTTTAAGGGATATAGGAAGTGGAGAAAGGATTATAATGGTGACCTTGAGTCAGTATTGTTCTCTACAGGTAAAATCAATGAATTTGACAAGCAGTCATTCATTGATTGGTTTGACAAACTTCCTTCACAAGCAAGGTTTAGAGTTAAGAACAGAATCCTTTACAGTAAGATTAAAGATACTGAGAAGGCTAAATACCCTAAGTTCCAGCCTTGGCTTGCTGAATGGGAGAAATACAAGGAGTCTAAACAAGCTGAACAGAGAGTTCTAGAAGAAAAAGTTAGACAAGGGCAAGCTACAGAAGAGGATAAAATCAAGTTGAAGAAAGTTGCAAAACAGGCTAAGGTCAACACAGGAGCAACTAACTTCAAAGAGCTGTATAATGACATCTGTAATGGTAATGTAGATAAGCTCAAGCTTGAAACATTCATGACTAAGGTCAATCTTCCTTATAATAGTCTTGTAATCATAGATGATTCAGGTTCTATGAGAGGTAAACCTTTCAACTTTGCTTCATTCTTAGCTTCTGTATGTCTATATAAGAACCCAGATGATGATGGTAGAAACTTACTTGGTTTCTTCAATGATTACAGTCACTGGCATACTTGTATAGATAGGAAGAATAACTCTGTAAATTCTTTCATCAGAAGTGAGACAGTAAAGGTAAAGCAAACTCCTTTTGTTGACCCTAAGAAGAGCTTCTATGAGAACTATCAATCTATCAGAAACTTCTGTAGTACAGTATTCCAAGGTGGTGGTACTAATATTAGTAGAATACCTGATGATTTGCATAAAGAATGTCAGAAGAATCCTCAGATACTTGATGCTCTAAAGAACTATCCTGTATGGACTATCATCAGTGATGGAGAATGGAACTCATTGTGGTCCCCTGAAGCTTCAATGAATAACTTTATGATGAAGTGTCAAAGATACTTTGGATTTAAGCCATATATTGTAGCCATTGATGTAGATGGTGGTTGGGGCTTCAGAAGTGCTTCCATCAACAGATTTGAAGGTATTGAGAACATGATTTACATTCCTGCTAATGTAGCACAGATTGAGCAGTTCTTAACCAACTTCAAAGATATGGATATTATGGATGTTTATACCCCTTTACAGTCATTGTTTAGGAGTAATAGATATGATATAGTGAGAGTGAATGTGCTTTAATAGCATAAATCTAGTGATACTTACAACATTTTATAACTTGCTTAAAATTAGGATAATGTTTAACAATAAGTATCAATAAGGGTATAGGAGGAGTGATACCTCCTATACTCACTTCAAGACACTTACAAATTTATTTACTTTTATAAAAAGAATGGCATAGATTTTATATATATTAGTGTCTACAAATATTCAGTCACTTACAATACTAATAGCATTAGCTCATTTGGTTAGAGCATTAGATTTGTAATCTAAGTGTAGTTGGTTCAATTCCAACATGCATATAAATAGTGACTACATAAGGGGAAGTAGCTAAAATGGTTTAATAGTATCTTAGATACTTACAATACTAAATCAAAAGCAATAGGTTTCATAAACTATCAATATGTAGGTTCGAGTCCTACCTTCCCCACTTTTGGCACTTACAATAACAATTTTGCGTTTAGTCTATTGGTTAGGACAGTTGTTTCGGGTACAATTAAAGATGGTTCAATTCCATCAATGCAGTGATAAATAGTGCCAATTTTATAAGGCAGTCGTCTAGTGGTTAGGACACAGGTTATAATAATATTAGTATCTAATGATACTTACAATACTAATTTATATTAATAAAAATGTGGTCCCTGTAACAGAAGTTCGATTCTTCTCTGCCTTACTTCAGCTACTTACAATACTATTACTTCATAGGTTCGAGTCCTATATTATCTATCTGAATGGATAATTAGCATAGTGGTTAATGCAATACACTTTTAATGTATCAATTAAGTAGCTATTTTTAGAAACATTTATTCACTTTATATTAATTTTAATAAACAAAATTATGGCAACAAACAAAGAAAATCAGATGTCTACTATCAGTGAAAATGGCATCAAGAAAGCACTTGAAGCATTTAAGTCAGCTTACAAAGAGAACAAGAAACAGTACGAAAAAGAGAATATTAAGATTGAGGATGTAGTAAACCTCACTAAAGGCTTCTCTGGAAAGAGTGCTCTTTTTGCAACGACTGTTATCCTCTCTATAATGATTGCTATGTCTCCAAAAGAATTTATGGCACTCATGGAGACTATAAAGTCAGTATATAGGGCAAAGCTCCTTGAAGTTATGAAGGAAGTCATTGATGGAGCAAAGGATGCAGACAACGACATTGCCAACTAATTTATGATAGAACCAAAATTGAGTCTTATCTTAGTACTTCCAGGAAGTATTATGGTAAGCCAGCAGGTGGCTGAAAACAAACCAGAAGAGTTAACTGAAGAGCATAAGGTGCTCTTTAAGAGTTACAAATCAAAGAAGGACAAAAGTCCTGAGGTTATTACATTTAGGACAAGAAAGTCAATTCCTGCAAGACAGGTATTGAAGATGTCTCAAGAAGCTTATGAAGCTATGCTTGAGGAGTCAACAAGTCCTAAGTACAACAAGGTTATTGCCAAGGTTAAAGGCAAACTTATCAGAGTATGGGATACAATGTCAGAAAATGCTAGAATCAAGAAGCATTGTGAACTCATTGCTCATGATATGGGTGCTATAGACTTTAGCTATAATATCCTTGATGATTAAACCAATAGAGCTTTGTAGGGTACAAATCCTACTTAGCTCTTCTTTTTGTACACAGTAATGTAATTATGAAGATATGGATTGTAATAATACTCATAATATACGTGATGGTCCTTATTGATAAATATGAACCATCAATAGATATAATAGTACAAGGTAAAAGGCATAGGGTTCTATTATGGTATAACAGCTATAAGCCAAACTATCCTAATAAACCCATAGTAGTAAGAAATTACATACAACTATTTATAATATGAGTAAAGGAAAGAAGTACAAAATACCCCATAAGTATCTTAGCAAATATCCTGTAAGGAAAACTATAAGTAAAAGAGATAGATATAAGGTAATAGGAGGTAAAAACGGTGAAAAAGCAAAGTTTAAGTACTTTAGACACAAAAAGTTATGGAAGACCTTAGAAGGTCATGTATCTATAAGGAAGATGGTGGCTAGGTCTATTTGGTATTGGTATTAATAATATGAGAAAATTCATTATCAAGGTAATATGTTTAGTGCTAGGTTTATTCATAGTACTAAATGCTGTTACTCAATTACTCACCATGAGTAACACAGCTGCTAACATTGCAGGAATTGTATTGTTAATAGTAGCTATATGGATAGGTGTAGAAATAATAATTAAATTCATTAAAACAAAAGAAATTGAAGAGTAAAGTAATTATGTGCCTTATGGCATTGTTTACCATGTTGAGTATGTCCTCATGTGGTTATGAGAGAGTAGATGCAGGTTGTGAGGGTATTAAGGTAAATCTCTATGGCTCTGAAAAGGGTATAGATGATGTATCTTTGGTTACTGGTGCAGTATGGTATAATCCATTCACTGAGCAAGTTTATGAGTATCCTACTTATGTCCAGACAGTAGATTATCCTGCTTTCACAATTAATGCAAAGGATGGTTCAGAGTTCAGTATTGACCCTACTATTTCACTGAAGATTGCTGATGGTAAGTCACCTCAAGTATTCAAGAAGTATAGGAAGGAACTTGCTGATGTTATTAATGGAACTCTCTTTAACTATGTAAAGGATGCATTTAGGATTCAGCTTAATAAGTATACTACTGATGAGATTGTATCTAACAGAGATATGGTAGAAAAGGCTATTGAATCACATTTATCTAAGGCATTGCTCAAGGAGAATTTTCAGCTAGAACAACTTACTTCAGGATTGAAATACCCTCAGTCTATTGTTGATGCAGTAAATGCAAAGAATGCTGCAATTCAAAAGGCACAGAAGGCTCAGAATGAGTTAGCTGTAGTAAAGGCAGAGGCAGAGAAGAAGGTAGTTGCAGCACAGGCTGAAGCAGAGGCTAATAGACTTAGAACACAGGCTTTGACTCCTATGATTCTCAAGCAGCAGTGGATTGAGAAGTGGGATGGTAAGCTTCCTGTATATGGTAGTTTGCCTACATTGTTTAAAGGTATTGAGTAATTATGACTTGGATTATAATTGGTTTAATATCCTTCATAATTCAAATATATGTACTAAAACATACTTACTCCTATAGAACAAAAGGTTATACTTCATTTGATTGGAAAGAAGCTGAAAAAATAGGTATTCCTTTATGGGTGGTACTTATTATACTTATTACTAGTATTATCCCACTTGTTAATATAGTAGAAATTATTATATTTTGGGCTGTATGGTTGAAATTCTATTCCAATCCTGAGGAAAGTTCATACTATGGTACTTGGTACACATATTGGAGATTCAAGGATAAATTCTTTTCAATAAAGATATGAGAAATAAATGGTTGAAAGCACTCATTGTAGCAGCCACAGTAGTGCCGTGGAGTGTAGTAGTTGCATTACTCTTGCAAGTTAAGAGTATAGTTTCTCAACAGCCAAAGGTTGAAACTGTCCCTGTCATAGAGGTAGCTGATACCATTATTAATGAGCAACCAAAGTTCTTCTCTCAGACCCCTAAGGAGGGTCTAGAGGAGGCTTTGTCTTATTATGGTTTAGAGCATAAAGATATTGTCTATGCTCAAGCTATTCTTGAAACAGGACATTTTAAATCTGAGGCATGTTTGAAATATAATAATCTGTTTGGTCTTTATAATAGTAAAGAAAAGAGATATTGTAAATTCAAGCATTGGACTGAAAGTGTTGTAGCTTATAAGGAGTGGATTCAAAATAAATATCAACCTCCGAATAACTACTATGCTTTTCTTGAAGAGATAAACTATGCAGAAAGAAAGAGTTATACAAGATTATTAAAAGAAATTGTAAAAAATAGAAAAGATGACAAGAGAGGACATACTGAAAGAGATTCTTTCACTTGAAGGAAATAATTGGCTACTTGAATTAGCCACTGGTACAGGAAAGTCTAGATTAGCTCTAGAAAAAGTTAAATCATTGGGAGGTAAGACTCTGTTGCTTGTAGTGAATAGAAATGTTCATAAGCAGAATTGGGCTGATGAAATTAAGAAGTGGTGGTCAAACTGTAATATGGAGATTACTATGACTACTTATGTTTCTCTTCCTAAATATGCAGGAAAGTATGATTGTGCTATATTTGATGAGTGTCATCACTTATCAGAAAGATGCAGAGAAGCTTTATGTTACTTTGACATTAAGCATAGTATACTTTTGTCAGCAACAGTAAGTAATAAACTCAAGGATGAACTAATTGAGGTATTTGATGATTTAACATCATATAAGAAGGACTTGAGGGATGTCATAGATGATGATATTCTACCAGACCCAATAGTATATATGTTACCATTAAACCTTAGAGCTGACTTACCAACAGAAGCTATTTGGAAGAATCCTAAAGCCAAAGGAAAATTAATAGAATCTTCTTGGGCTATGAGGTGGGGCTATATGAAACAAAAGAATAATCCAGTTAAGATTTATTGTACTCAAAAGCAATATATCACTGACTTGGATAATCAAATTGAGTATTGGAAGAAAAAATACTTAAGGTCAAGAAATGAAATAGCCAAAAACAGATGGCTTAGGCTATGTGGCGATAGATTAAAGTGGCTGAGTGACAAGAAGACTCCTTATGTACAACAAATCTTGTTGCACCTTGGTGAGTATAGAACATTAATCTTCTGTAACAGTATTGAGCAGACAGAGATGCTTGGAGAATACTGTATTAACAGTAAGAATAAGAAGTCTGTGGAATATCTTGAAGCCTTTAATAAAGGTGAGATAGACCATATTACTGCTTGTAATATGCTCAATGAAGGAATGAATCTTGTAAATTGTCAAGTTGGTATTTATGCTAACTTGAATAGCTCTGACACTATTGTGAAGCAAAGGATGGGTAGATTACTTAGGCATGAGAACCCTGTTCTTATTGTTCCTTATTTTGTAGGTACAAGAGATGAAGAGTTGGTTAATAAGATGCTTGAGAATTATAATCCTAAGCTTGTTACTGTAATAAATGATTACAAAGAGATTAAAATATGAAGATAACTATAGATGAGGATGCTTGTAAAAAGGTAAAACTTTCTCTTCCAGAAGTCTTAATGATTACTTTGGTTAAAACTGGAGTAAACATAGAGACTCTGTTAAAGCAAATGAAAGAGAAGCAGATACTTGTTGAAGAGCATACTCTTTTAGGAACAAATCTTCTAGTAACCCAGAGATGGAGTGACCTTTCTGATAAGGCACTCCTATCTGCTGATAAATCAGTACCTGACAATAAAAGACTTGAGAACCTTGCAAAATCTCTAATGGAAGTTTTTCCTGCTGGAAAGAAGGAAGGTACAAGTCAATATTGGAAAGGTAATTTACGAGATAATACCCTTAGATTAGCTAAATTCTTTAAACTTTATGGGGATAAATATACTGATGAGCAGATGATTGAAGCTGCTAAAAATTATGTTAGTTCTCATAATGGAAAGTATCAGTACATGAGAGTGTTGAAGTACTTTATTTGGAAAGATGCAAGAAAAGTTAATTCTGAGGGAGAAGGTTACATTGAAGAAGTTTCAGACCTTGCTGCATTTATTGAAAATGCTAAGGATGAGAAGAATTTAAAGGATGATTGGATGTCTACAATGATATGAGTGATTTTATTAATGTAAAGAAATCTCTAATAGAAAAAAGAGAAAGGGCATTAAATGGACTATATAATTGTATTCCACTACCTTTTGCAAGGTTTAGAACCTTTTTTCCAGGAACTCAAATGGGTAAATATATTATAGTTACTGCCAATCAAAAAGTAGGTAAAACAAAGTTCTGTGATTTCTTATATATCTATGAAGTATTATTTTTCATTATGGAGCATCCAGAGGTAAGAGTGAAGATACTTTATTTTTGCCTTGAGGAAAGTCCTAGGAAGAAATATATTGAGTTTTTATGTCATTTACTTTATAGGTTAGACAGAATAGAAATATCTCCTACAGAACTTGAAAGTACTGATAAAGACCATCCTGTGCCACAGGAAATCCTTGATAAACTAGATTCTGAGAAGTATCAAAGATATATTAAGAAGTTTGAAGAAATGGTAGAATATATTGATACAGAAAGAAACCCAACTGGGATTAATAAAAGATGTAGAGATTATGCTCTAAGTCATGGACATCTTAATTTCAAAGAAGTAGATAGTAAGGAAATAGATGGTACAATGACTAAAAGAAAGATTGTAGACCCTCTTAATCCATATACTCCAGATGATACGGAAGAATATAAGATAGTTATTCTAGATAATACTTCTAATGTATCTACAGAGCAAGGATTATCTAAAAGAGAGTCTATAGAGAAGTTGTCTAAATACTTCATTACACTTAGAGACCAACTAAAGTTTACTATTATATTGGTACAGCATCAAGCACAGGCTCAAGAAGGTATTGAAAATTTCAAACTAAACAAAATAAAACCTTCCTCTGATGGTTTGGCTGATGCAAAAACAACCAGTAGAGATTGTAATATGCTAATTGGTCTTTATAGCCCTTTCAAATATGGTCTTACTGAGTATGAGAAGTATGATATTACTAAGTTTAGAAATCATATTAGGTTTATGGAAATCATTGAGGATAGAGACTATGGAGCTAATGGCAATATATGTCCTCTATACTTTGATGGTGCAGTTTCTTTCTTCAAAGAATTACCTAAGCCAGATGATTATGCAGGTATGCAGAGGGTATATGAAGTACTAGAAAGAAAGAAAAGAGCAAAGATGTCTAAGGTGACATTGTTAGCTTTTATGTTCACAAAAATAAATAAATTTATACACAATGATTCAATTACCAACAGAAAGGAGTGTAGTAGATAACTACAATCCTAAACTACTCATTATAATGGGTAGACCAAAACAAGGAAAAAGCTCATTTGTAGCAGCTATTGATGACAATCTTATTATTGACTTAGAGGATGGATATAGAGCATTGTCTGTAATGAAAGTACAAGCTAGGTCAATGAAAGACTTGCAGGAAATTAAATCTGCTATTATAGCTAAAGGTAAAGAACTACACAAAGCTCCTTATAGGTTCATAACTATTGATAATGCTACTAGACTTGAAGAAATGAGTATTCCCTATGCAGCAGAGTTGTATAGAAATACTCCTATGGGAGCTGGTTGGGGTTATCTAAAGGATAATAAAGGTATGCTTTATAAAGACCCTAAGACAGGTCAACCTGTAATAGACCCTAAAGCTGATGTTAGGCTTCTACCTAATGGTAGTGGTTATCTCTACTTAAGGAAAGCTATCAGACAAATGATAGATATGTTTAAACCACTTTGTGAGACTTTAATCCTAGTTACTCATGTAAAAGATAAACAGATTAGAAAAGATTCTCAAGAAATGTCTGAAATGTCAGTGGATTTAGCTGGTAAAGCAGCAGACATTATCTGTGGAGAAGCAGATGCAATAGGATTAATCTACAGAGATGGAAATAAGACCTATATATCTTTTGAAGGAGGAGATAATACAATAAGAGAGGCTAGATGTCCACATCTTAGAGGTAAAAAGATTCTAGTAGCAGAATCTAATGAGAATAATGAGGTGAAGTTTGATGCTTCAAAAGTATTTATTAATAATTAACAACAAACAAAATGACAAAGAAAGAATTTACAAAGTTTGAGCTGGCAAGAATGAAGAGAACAGCTCAGAATGTTGAGGGTTTTCTCAAGCAGAAAAACAAGTTGGAAGAGAAGAAGGCTAAGATTGAGGAGGAGTTGGCAATTATCAATCAGCAGATTGAACTTACTGATGCTCCTACTGTAGCTATGACTGGTTATCACACAGAGGACATTATCAAGAAGGTAGTAACTCCTACTGACCAAGTAGATAAAAATGGTAACATCATCAAGAAGGTTACATTTGAGTTTATCTATCCTGATACTATTGTTCCTCCTGTAGCTGATGAAGAGGCTCCTGCTAATGTTGAGGAGACTACAGCAAGTGATGTGGAAAAGTCAAGTGAGGAGACCACAGAAGCAACAGAAACACTCTAATAACAAACAACTAAATAGAATATAAATTATGGCAATTAGTAAAGGAAATGCCTCAAAGGAGGCTCAAGAGTTTAAGAGATACATTGGTGTTTGTCCAGTGTTTGTTAAGGCAGTAAATCCTAACAAGGCAGAGCATGAGAAGCTCTTTAACACTACCTTGGAGGAAGCTCCTATTTATGTACAGGATAAGGAGGATGCCGAAGGTAACTCTTATAAGAATGTAAGAATCAGTGTAGTAATGCAGCCTGATGTGGAGAAGATTGGCTTTGAGATGCCTCTTGTAACTATGCCTCTCTTTGTTACCAATCAGAAGCAGTTTGGTGCTAAGTCTTGTAAGTATCAGGTGGTAGATAAGTATGGTAGGTTTGCTTGGGCAACAGAAGCAGAGATTTCTGCTAAGGAGATTCCTACATACAGCAATGGTAAGAAGGCTGACATTAGCAATGATTATAGAATTGCTTTTGTTGGTGAGGAAGACCTCACTGCTTTCATCAAAGCATTCTTGTGTATTCCTAGCATCACTAAGTGGGACAATGATGAAAAGTGCATGGTTCCTAACAATGAAGTTAAGCCTGAGGAATGTGAGTGTAGGCTTGAAGTAGAATCATTTGAGAAGCTCTTCAAGGGTGATTTCTCAGAGATTAAAGAGATTCTTGGATTCCAGCCTAACAATAAGGTAAAGGTTTGTCTTGGTGTAAGAACAGATGCAAACTCTGGTAAGCTGTTCCAGTCTGTATATACTAAGAAGTTTATGAGCAATGCCTCTACAAACTATAACAGCCTTGACAAGATGTTGCAGGCAGATGCATCTTATGCTGCTGAGAACAATAAGGTACTTAACACAGAATATTCTGCTGAGACAGTGCATGAGTATTCTGTAACTCCTACTAACTTCTCTGCTGCTCCTGAGAATGCACCATCAGGTGATATGCCATTTGATGGTCCTTCAGAGGATGCAACTGACCCATTTGCATAGTAGATTATGATAAGTAAAGGCAGCAAGTCAAAAGAACCTTATTTAAACTTGAGTAACTTAACTCAAGCTGATATTGCTGCTTACTACTTAAATATTAAGTCTATTCCTAGCTTAATACATAGTCCACTAAGGCAAGATACTAAGCCTTCTTTTGCTTTATACTGTCCTAAAGGTACTGAAGTTAATTATAGAGATTTCAGTACTGGAGAGTCAGGTACTATATGGACTTTATTAACTAAAATGTGGGACTGTAGTGTTGCTGAAGCAGCTGCTAGAGTATACAATGATTTAGGTGATAAGTCCTATGGTACTAAGGTTGGTGTTGGTAGTTTTGAGACAAGATATTGTAGGATAAATACTCAAATTGACCTTCAATGTAAGGTAAGAGAATGGCGAGATTATGACTTAGAGTACTGGGGTTCTTATGGAATATCATTAAAATGGTTGAAATATGCAGATGTATATCCTATATCACATAAGATAGTTATCAAGGACAATAAGAGCTATGCTTTTGGAGCTGATAAATATGCCTATGCTTATGTAGAATTTAAGGAAGGAAGAACTACATTGAAAATATATCAACCATTTAACAAAAATGGTTTCAAATGGTCAAATAGACATGATAGGTCTGTTATTAGTCTATGGACAAAAGTGCCTAAGGAAGGAGATAAAATATGTATATGTTCATCCTTAAAAGATGCTTTATGTCTATGGGCTAATACAGGTATTCCATCTCTTGCCATTCAAGGTGAAGGCTATGGAATGAGTGATACTGCTATTAATGAACTAAAAAGAAGATTTAACAAAATCTACATCTGTCTTGATAATGATGAAGCTGGCTTAAAGGATGGAGTTCATTTAGCCAATAAAACAGGTTTCATTAATGTGGTAATTCCTCAATTCAAGGGTGGTAAGGACATCAGTGACCTATATAAGGTTCTAGGTAATAAGGAACAGTTCAAACAAACAATTTTAAGTTTATTCAAATGAGTAGAAAAGAACTTTATGCAAAGGTTAAGGAGCTTAACCTTCAAGAGGAGATTAAAAAGAAGTATGGTGATAACTATACTAGAGTAGGCAACACAGAGCTTGAAGCTATTATTGCAAAGCACACAGCTAAGACCCCAGCTACAGGAGTAAAAGGTGGTTGTGGTAAAGGTGGTAAGTGTGATAAGCTCATTGAAGTCTTGAAGAAGAAACATATTCTTCTTGACTCAGAGATTGCATATATCAACTCTTAACAAAGTACTAGGTGAGTGGGATTTAAGTCCTACTCACCTTTTTTATTTCACTAAGATATGATAATAAATGCAGATAAAGGTAATATAAAAGTTTTAGGAGACATCCGAGAATTTAAGACCTCAATAGACCCAAAGAATCTTGAGTTTATTACCACATTATTGTCATCTAACTTATATTCTGACCCAGAGCAATCATTCATTAGAGAGATTGTTAGTAATGCTTGGGATAGCCATGTAGAAGCAGGAACAACAGATACCCCTGTTATTGTCAGATTTAAGAAAGGTAATGATGGTTGGGAAGTAACTATTAGAGACTTTGGTACAGGGCTTAGCCCAAAGAGATTCCAAGAAGTCTATTGCAATATTGGAAGTAGTACTAAGAGAGAAAGTAATGAGTTCATTGGAGGTTTTGGTATTGGAAAGTATTCAAGTTTAGCTTGTACTAATACAGTATATATAACTTCTTATTATGAAGGTACAGCATTTCTCTATGTTATGGTTAAGAGTGGAAATACAATTACCACTAACTTAGTAATGAAAAAGCCAACAGAGGAAAAGAATGGTGTTGAAGTAACTATCAAGAACATATATAATATAGTCCCATATAGGAAAGCCTTAAAGTATATAGTTTTCTTTCCTAATGTTTATGTTGATGGTATTGATAATAGAATAAATAACACTAAGCTTAAAAGATTCAATAATTTCGCTGTAGCTTCAGAGCCTATAGATACTAAGATTCTTTTAGGTAATGTACTTTATCCTTATAACGCTAGACTTTTATCTAGTGCATCAAATGACTTCTTAAGAAATATAGAATCTTCAGGAATTGTAATTAAATTCAATGTTGGAGAAATAAGTATTACTCCTAATAGAGAGAGTATCATTTATTCAAGTGATACAATAAGAAAAATAGAAGACAGGATTATGGCAGCTAAGGCTGAGCTGGATACCATGATAAATAATAAGTTTAATAAAGACTATGACAATCTTTATGAATATTACAAAGTAACATCAAATAGAATATGTTATAATCCTTTGAATGACTCTTACTCTCTTATCAAAGGATACCCTTATGGGGTTAGTGGTTATTGCTCTACTGTTGATTCTAGTACTATAACATTTAGAGGTTCTAAAGTTCTTAGGGAGTGTAAAGACTTCCTTAGTTTATTCTTTGACATGGAACTTCCTAACTTTAAGGGACTATTCTATAATGATAAATTCTATCAGAATAAAGTTCCATATAGGGCGGAAGATAGAACAAAAATGGGAGAGGATTCAATTATCTTAATTGATAGTCATAGATTAACAGCAGCAGCTAAGTCTTGGTTATTAGAGAACTATGCCAACTATACTATAATTACTAGCTTTGACAAAGCACAGTTCACAGATTACATAGAAAAAAATATCAAAAACTTGAAGTTTTCTCCATTTAAAGATATACTTATAGGCTATATGTATGATTACATTATGTCTAAAGTAAAGGTTATAAACTTAAATACAAATGCTGGGTTCTTAGCTTATAAGGAGGAATTAAAGTCTAATAAAGTACCTGTAGCTAAGATTAAAGACTTCATACTATATATTCAGAGGACTCCTGAGTATAGAGGAAGAAACTACTTTAAGAATATTGACTGCTGTATAGAATATATAAAGAGTTTGAAGAAGGGTGTTATACTTGCTGATATGAAGGAATCAGATAATTGGTTCAGTATTGCAGAAGCTAGAGGATTTTTATTTATTAGAGCTAGAAAAGAGATAATAGATGCTTTTCATGAGCTTAAGCCAACATTCTTGGTTGATAAAGACTGGGTGTTGAAAGAGGACCCTATTATAGTTAAGCTTCATACAATAATTGAGTCTTTTAAGGGTATAATTGTACCAACTAACCTTAGTAGTTTTGAAATGCTGAACACTATTCCTTTGCCATTGAAAAGTAAGTTTGAAGACATAATTGATTTTTATTATAGATATTATGGAAATAAAACTTATATGGAAGTTGCAAGTAAATGCACAAAGATAGACTCTTATGTTAAGGTAATCTGTGAGAAGTTTAAGAACCATATTGAAGCATACAATAATCTTAGTATGGAAGTGGGACTTAAGATTAATGGAGAAGAACCTTTAAAGGGCTTACTCATGGCAGCAGTTATAGTTAAAAGCAAAGCTTATAGGATTAATCCTAAAATATATGACAAAGTAAAGAACAACAAACTTTTAAGAGTATTATGCAGAAAGTAATTAAAGTTGACAACAAAGTCACTGTCTTTCTTGAGAATGGAGAAATTATAGAGAAAGAGATTACTGAAGATAAGTTCAAGAAAGTTGTTAAAGCTCAAACAGATGAAGAAGTATTGAAACTTCTATGCCCAGAATATCAAAAGAGCGTAGAGTTACATAACAATGCTTTAACTCTAGTTGAGAAGATACAAAAGTCTGAACT
>ERZ779737.78-NODE-78-length-98443-cov-22.724916_pt1 | contig 98443 bp, 81 predicted proteins | sample MGYA00511889_ERZ779737 | MGnify/ENA primary metagenome ERZ779737 (study PRJEB29588, sample SAMEA2163575) | human gut metagenome | biome: human gut; feature: human-associated habitat; material: faeces | place: Denmark | collected 2008/2010 ...
TTTATATTCCACAACGGCAGCGTTTCCCGCGATTCGGTGCCGTTGCGGTCATGCATTTTCTTGCAGGCCCATCCTCACAGCGTTCTATGGCCGTTTCACAGTCAGGCCCTCGCCACAACGGCAGCGTTTCCCGCAATTCAGTGCCGTTGCGGCAAGACCATCTCACCGCCGCCATTTCAACTGGACGCTCTACGCCGGATTCAGCCGAGTATCCGTCCGTACCATAAGCCGAATGACCGATTAGAATTTACTCCAAATATTTCTTATCTTTACAACATATAATCATTCTCACCATGAAAAACATTTTCACAGTCCTATCGGTTATCGCGGCCACAGCCATGGTCCTATACTCGTGCAGCGACAAAGCAGACAACATTATCACCGTACTGACCGACGAGGTGAAGACCGGAGCAGTCAGCGTAAAGGGCGATACTGTCTGCACTTTTCCAGATACCGTATTTTTCCAGAAGGCCTGGATGGCAGATGACAGGCATGCTATCTGCGAAACCCGCACAGCCAAGTGGGGTGGTCTGTCACAGGATCAGTGGGCTTTTGAAGTCTACGATATCCGCGCTATGCAGCCCGTCGCCCATTTTCTTCACTCCGGCAACGGGCCGTTCGAGGTACTCTCGCCATTATCCTATGTTGTAGACGACACCCTATACGTTATGGAAAGTTCCAAAGGCAAACTGTACGTCATTCCTGTTGACAAAGCAGCCGAAGGCAAGGGAATTCAGGAACTTTCTTTCAAATTCAACACCATGAAAGCCGTCACATACAAGGGGAATATTCTATCCCTCAACCCATACTGGTTCGAGAACAAGGAGACAGGTGTCTCAAACGGAGAACCCAAACTGTTCTACTCCGATGGAGAGCTGATACCATACGACGAGAGCAAAATATTTTCCGGAAACTGCTTCCAAGGCCATCTGCTTACCAATCCGGATAAGGGCACGATAGTCTATGTAGAGAACTCATATCCACTCGTGGAGTTCTACGACGACAGCCTGCGCCTGGTCAGGAGCATCATAGGGCCAGACAAAACCAAGCCGGAATACCTCAATGCAGGCAATAGCCTGTTCCACGCCAAATACTACGGCAGCATATACGGATGTGTCTGCTGTGATGACCGCTACATCTACCTGAATTACAACGATGAATTGAGCAGCGAACCTTTTATGACTACGGAACTTGTGGACGGCTCACCTGTCATCTCCGTCAATGATGATACCGACGACAGTGAAAAAGAAACAGAGCCAAAGGACGTGCTGATTCTGGTACTCGACTGGAAAGGAAATCCCCAGAGCAGCTACCGCCTGGAGGGTCTTAAAGGCTGCACTGCCATCTCCTCCGGCAGGGACGGTACCCTTTACGCCAGTGTAAAGGACACGGAGACTGACCAGCTCTCCATCCTCCGCTACAAGCTCTTCTGACGGGAAAGAATGGCGTCGCAGAGGACAATGGAGGCGGCGCTTTCAATGACTACAGGGACGCGCAGGGCGAAACATACGTCGTGGCGTCCCTTTATGCTGAGCTCCTCCAGCCGTCCGGTAGCCAGGTTTATGGTGGTCTGGGGACGGGCAATGCTGGAGGTGGGCTTCACTGCCACGCGGAAGACAAGCGGGTTGCCGTTGGTTATGCCGCCGTTGATACCGCCGGCTCCGTTGCGGGAGGTATGCCCCGCGATGTCGGTGATGGGGTCGTTGTGCTGCGAGCCGCGCATACGGGAGGCCCCGAAGCCGTCCCCGAACTCTATGCCCCTGATGCCTGGTACGGAGAAAATCATCTGCGAAAGAGCCGCCTCCATCGGATAAAAGAATGGTTCTCCAAGGCCGGCGGGGACCCCGGTGCAGACACATTCGACCACTCCTCCCACCGAATCACCTTCAGAGGCCACTTCAGCCAGAAAAGCATCCAGAGCCTCAGGTGAGGCGAGAACATCCGCATCATCCGGCTGCTCCACCGCTGCGGCAGAGTCCGGTTCGGCGTATCCGGCATTGTCCAGGAGCAGCCTCCTGCCGCCGACCTCCGTCAGCGCCGCTTCCACCAGTACCGGGGCGATGATCTTCTTGGCGACCACCCCTGCGGCCACTACCGGCAGAGTCATTCTCCCCGAGAACATACCTCCCCCGGAGGTCAGGCCGTCCACCCCATATTTTATCCTGCGCACCCAGTCCGCATGCCCCGGACGGGGAATATCGGTGAACTGCCGGTACGCAGAAGGATCCACATTGTCATTGTGAAATACCAGTTTCAACGTGGTTCCGGTGGTCAGGCCGCCCTCCACTCCCCGGACGATCTCCGGAATATCCTTTTCGGTGCGGGAGGTCGTGCCCTTGCGGCCGGGCCGGCGGCGGTCGATGTCAGCCGTGAAGTCCGCCGGTGCAAGCGGGATACCCTCCGGCACTCCCTGAATCTCCACCGACATGAGCGGACTATGGGATTCCCCTGAGAGGGCAATCCTGAAAGCGTTTCCGAAAGCGTTGTGCATAACGTTTATGTGGTATATTGCTACTGGTGAATGGATTCGAACAGCTTGAGAAAACCGGGGAAAGATTTGTCGATGCAGTCGGTGCTGTCGAGGGCGACCTTGGAGGCGCAGCCGAGAGAGGCGACTTTCAGGGCCATGGCCACACGATGGTCCGAGAATGTGTGGAATGTTCCGCCCTTCAGCATTTTCCCTTCGACTATCCTGCGGGTGAGACTGATGCCGGTGATCTCCATGGTGTCTCCGTCAACCCTGGCGGGCACGCCCATTGCCCTCAGCCCTTCTTCCATGACCACCGGACGGTTGCTCTCCTTGTTGCGCAGACGGGCCACCCCGGTGAAATGCGAGGTCCCTTCGGAGAAGGCGGCCAGTACCGAAAGGGCCGGCACCAGGTCCGGGGAATCCGTGGCATCGAAGTCGAAGGCCCGGAGGCTGCCGCGGCTCACCAGAAGACCCTTTCCGTCGGGAAGTTCCTCTACGGAAGCCCCGCAGTCACGCACCACATCCAGTATCTTCTTGTCTGCCTGGATAGTATTGAGATTGAGACCGGTGATAGTGAGCGAACCGAAAATTGCCGCAGCCACTATAAAGTTTACCGCCGCACTCCAGTCTCCCTCAAAGGTCATTTCGGCTGGGGAGTATTTCTGCTTGCCGGGAATATTGAAGACCAGTTCATCCCCCTCACGGTGCCACTCGACGGTGACTCCGAACTTCTGCATGACATCCACGGTCAGCAGGATATAGGGCACACTCGTAGCGTTCTGAACGCGCAGCACGCTGTCTTTCTTGGAAAGGGGCAGGGCCATGAGAAGACCGGTTATGAACTGGGAGCCTTTCTTGCCCGATATGGTGATCTCGCCGCCCTTGATAGGTCCGCAGACTACAGCCGGCAGAGTCTCTTCGGCCGTGAGAATACAACTTGCCCCGAGTTCCTCCATCGCTTCCTTGCAGCCGTACATGTGGCGGTCCATCAGACTGCCTTCACCCGTAACGGTCACTGACTCACCGAACTGCGCCACCACAGGAATACACAGTCTGGAGAGCAGCCCCGACTCGCCTACGAAAGCCGTGCGGCCGCCGCTCTGCATGGACATGGATATGAGACTCGAGAACGGAGAGTCGTTTTTCTTCTTCTCCGGCGGGAAGCCGCCACGTATAATCAGATCACCGCCCTTGTCTATATAAGCCTCTGAGGCAAACTGCCTGGCCACACCTATTGCCGAATCTATGTCACGGCAACGGGTGCAGTTGTGGAACTCACTCTCGCCCTTGGCCAGCATGGCGGCAATTATAGCTCTCTGCGCCACACTCTTGGAGGCCGGCATACTGACTGTACCGCTCACGGCCGGCCGGTTATGGAAGTTCTCCAGTTCCTCGACCGTAAACATGCCAGGAGCCACTATGTATTTCTGCCTCAAGGCACAATACGTAAACGGAGCGCCTTGTCTATGTGCCTCCAGACGGCTGAACCGCCCGGCATCCCCCATCGCGAATGCTATCAGGGGCACTTTCTTGCGGCCCATCCTGCCTTCTCTCTGCAACTTATACAGGTCCAGCACCCGGAGAGCGTCAGCGGTAGTATCGGCTGTAGTGACGATCTTGACGATATCCGCTCCGGCCGCAACTGCCTCCCTGTACACCTTCACCAGGGCATCTGTCCCGGGAGTCATCTGGTAGTCGTGGAACGAGAGGATTATCTTGGTCTTGCTGCTGCGCAGCAAAGCCTGGTTCTCTTTCTTAAGATTGATGAAGGAAAATACGTTGACATCCACATAGGCGGCCCCGGCCAGTACGGCAGCCTCATAAAGATGGCTGCTGCGCTTCATGCAGGTTGCAATCAAAGGTATCTTCGAACCGCTGAACAGTCCGTGCACCTCGTCCTCCCCAAGCCCGCAGAGATCCAGACGTATCTCCGCCACCAGGTCCGGAAACTGTCTGCGGTACTTCTCGCAGCGTTTCAAGGCCTTCCTGCAGGCATCCAGGCCATAGTCCCCTATGCTAATACATATCATAGATAATCTCCTGTAATTCATTCACGCTCAGCGCCGCTGTCTCCACAGAGCCCAGACCGCGAATCAGGACAAAATTAATAAAATCTTCCTTACGTTTCTTATCATTCAGCACAAAGTCCGATAATTTTGCTGCCACCGCCTTTCCGTCAAGGCCGGCATGAGCTGTGACAATCTCCGCAATATCCTTGTAGCCCAGCGACTTGAAATCCCTCACTATGGCTGCTGCGGTATCCTCCGCCAGCACTCCTTTCCTGACGGAAATTTCCGCCGCTGCGATAATTCCCGCTGCGACCGCCTCCCCATGGGAAAGCGCCTCCATCCCGCCTCTCCCTTCAGTTGATCTGCCCGCATCCCCGGAAGTCCCGCAAGCCATGCAGACCGACTCCACCGCATGACCGAGAGTATGGCCCAGATTGAGCTTCATCCTCTCTCCTCTCTCCCTGCGGTCCGCCTCCACGATGGTCGATTTGATCTCGATGCAGCGGCGGATTATCCCCTCCGTTTCCGCATCCGGTTTTGGAGCGACTCTCATGCCAGTCCTTGACACGGCTTCATTTTCCTTCACACACTGTCCACAGGCAATCCACCCGGCGTACCACTCCACCGCCTTGCCGTACATCTCCCCGTCCCCTATAATCAGAGTCTTGAGCACCTCGGCCATACCGGAACGCCACTCCCTCGCCGGCAGGGTCTCAAGTACCGACGGGGCCACCAGTACCGCCTCAGGAATGCCGAACGTCCCGACCACATTCTTGTAACCGTGGAAATTCACCCCGGTCTTGCCGCCTACCGCCGCATCCACCTGCGAGAGAAGAGTCGTGGGCACCAGAGCATACCTGATTCCCCGCTTGTAGACCGAAGCCGCAAAGGCAGTGATGTCCGTAGTCACCCCGCCGCCGATACCGAGCAGAAGCGCACCGCGGTCCGCCTCATGCTCCAGCAGCCATTCCACAATCCGCGCTACGGTCTCAAGCGATTTTCGCTCCTCTCGGGCCTCGAAGGGCATCCACACTACGCCGCTTTCCTCCAACTGCGGTGCAAACCTTTCCGCCACATTGGCGTCCACCACCGCAAAAACACCTGTCGGCCCTTCAGTAATCCGGGGCAACATCCCGGGCAGCTCCCGCCCGACGTCCTCTATGTACCAGACTTTTTCCATTCTCTATAATGATTTTGTCCGTTCGCCGCACAAAGATAAGCAAAGCGCTGCATAATCCCACCTGGTCAGTTCTCCGATGAATCTACCCAGCGCCATTGCCGGGTAGCAGCCGGGATGAACTGACTTGCCGGCCAGTCCTGACTTGAGGATCCAGACTCGCCGGGATTGCCTGCATTCGATTATTCCGTCGGTTTTACCATAGATTTTACCCTGCACACTGCTTGGCATATGAAGAATCTTTCTTATCTTTGCAGCCCGGTGCTCACCCAGCACACACCAGCCCGGATGGCGGAATCGGTAGACGCGCTGGTCTCAAACACCAGTGGAGCAATCCGTGCCGGTTCGACCCCGGCTCCGGGTACCGCCAAAAGAGGTAATTGTTTAATTTTCAAACAATTACCTCTTTTGTTTTTCTTCAAATATTCCCAAAGAACCCATGTTGGGCATACGGTTCTTTATGCCCATCTTTTCCATATACTCTCTGGCAAGCAGGACCATCATACCGTCCGTAAGCCTGTAATGATATGTGACCTACCTACGTAGTGGGATTTTGACACATTCCGTAAAATAATGCACAGGCGTTGACTGATTTTTCTTGTTTTTCAAGAATCATTCGTTAATTTTGCAGTGTCATGATAGAAATGACCTTTGCAAACTAAGGCAGGCATCTATCCCTAAATGGATGTCTGCTTTTTTTTGAACTGTTACCGAGGGGAGGTAGTTATTACGAGAAGCCAATTGTTCTACAGCAAAGGTCCATTTAATTCTATCATGAAAAACAGAACGAAATGCACATTCGTGATAATCTCCATCAGAGCGGAGATTGTCAGGCTTGCCCGAATCAAAGTGCTTGCACTTTTCCGTTTCGGCAAGGTTGAGAGGACATGAATACCGTACCTGTCGGGTATTAGGGTACTCCGCTGATTTCGGAATTCATGTCTGAGCCGGAAAGGCACTCTGCCCTATCCCCTCGGTTTTTCAATGCTACAGCATACAAATCATAGCAGTCCGCAGTCCTCGAATATCTGCAGAGCCTTGCGGTGCTTGTCGTTGATGCGGGTCAGACGCTCCGCCTTTTCCGTGTCGCCGTCCTCCACAGCCTGCGCATAGGTCCGCAGCCCCCTTTCAAGATTGTGCCGGAGGTCGTTCATTTTGACGTGAATGGCCGTGGTGTTGCCGGACGCGGCGATTCGCCGCACATAATCGAAGTAGTCCTCAGCCTTAGCGTGCGTAAGCAGCTGAAGTGCGGCAAGCACATCCTCATCGACCCCTCTGCCGCGCAGTTCATCCAGAGTCAGCTCCGAATCCTCCACCACATCATGCAGGAAACCGGTCTTGGTCTCAGCATCATTACAGACCATAAGCCCCACGGCGACCGGATGCAGGACAGCCGGCCTCCCGTCAAGGTCCTTCTGCCCCTCGTGCGCCTCCAGCGCAATCCGCAATGTCTCTTCTACTGTCATATTCTCTGATATCTTCTGCAAAAATAATCAATCCTCATCCAACTCAACACCGTCGTCAAAGGCCACGAGAAGATATTCCTCCCCGTCTTTCAAAGTCCTGTCCATATCTTCTATCGCCAAGCAAGTTGTAAAACTGCCATTCTCCATGACATACACCATCAGATCCTCCTTAGTCTTTTTCAGCACCCGGCAGCCCCAGTCAGTGCGGACGGAATCATTATCCATCATTATCGCAGAGAACAGAGGATCATTGACACCGACTAAGGGAGAGACATCCATTATCCGCTCCGGGCAGTAGGTGGCCGAACTTATGTCCGGGCCGGAATACGGCTTGTAATAATCGAAATTTTCTGATTTAACAGCACCTATGTAAATACTTAAACTCATATCAAATAATTAAAAAAGACAAACCGGACATGCGGGACGGCACTGAATCCATATCAATGGCGATAACCGGCTCTGCACTCAATAGCGAGGGCAAAATCAAAGGCTTCTGTGACAAAATAAGCAGAGCCGCAATTTGATGTAAGGATTTTTGACCTGTAGTCGAGTATAAAATACGACCGCCACGCATGTCCGTTCAGGCAGGTTTCGCGCAGGCGCTCAGTCCTGCCTTATTTGTCAGAACTGTCGGAGTTTTTCATATATCGGCCTGAGATTGTCGGGTATGACTATCTTCAAGGCTTCCACTTCCTTGCGTTTTCTGTTCCTCTCCCGGCTAAGCTCTTCCCGCTTCAGGTCCACATCGGCCTTCCACTGCTCCAGTGCGGCACTCCACCGCCGGCTCTTCTCTTCCTTGTCCGCCGCAATGGTTTTCTCAATCTCATGCATCATCCCGTTAAGCTCCGCCTGAGCGGAACGGTGCTCAGCCTGCAGTGCAAAGAACAGGGATTCGACCTCCTCACCCTCCACATTGGGATAGTACGTGTACACAAGAGTGTCCTTCCCGTTCTCCTTCACCGCCTTAGGTGTCGACAGACGCTCCATGTAGGCTTTACGGGCCTCCGAGAGCGCTCCGTCCGGGTGAATGAACTTGCCTATGACAGCGCACTTTGTCTGCAGGGAGAGATATTGGTTTCGCTCCTTGATGTTCCATGAGTCAATGACATCCTGGGCAATAAGGTCCGGCTCCTTCTCCGGCTTGCTGTCCAGCAGCTGATCCAGCTCAGAAGAACCTATTTCCCCTGCCTCTTCCGCCAGCTTCTCCTTGGCCTTGACAGCCTCCCTCAGATATGCGATGAGCCTCTTCAGCTCCACAATCTCATTTATGCCGTCCCGTATCCCGGCGAACTGATCCGCGCTCGTCCCGTAGGATATCACGGTCTCGTCCGACGAGCCTATCAACGCCACTGTCGTCTTGTGAAAATCCATCGAAGAGAGCCTCTTTTCCACCGCCTGATAACTCTCCTTGGCAATATCGGCAATATGATTGGCCGATGCCGCAGTCAGACCCTGCTGTCCGAAAAATGCCGGTACACTGAGTTCATTCTTTTCCATAATCTTACCTTTTTATCATTATCATTACACTCCAAAGGTAAGGCGGCTCAGTGCCAAAGCGTGTCACTCAGAAATATCTATTTCAAGAAAATACCAAGAATTTTGATCTTTCGCACAATCATATTCCTTCCAATTTATCGGATACGGTTTTGACAAATTCACGCACCTGTCTTCTGTCTCATTTTTCTTTGGATGATACACTACTTTCTTTTCCGTATAATTCTCTGTCAAACCAAAAGCATGATACCTTCCATCTTCATTCTCTTTCTGATTATATGCCTTGGTCTCAAGGAACTTCTTGTTGTCGGTTATGAAATAAAATCTCCCTTCCGAATAAATTTGTTTCCCTAGACTACATTCCTCCGGCTTCTTCTCAAGACCGATTCCGACCTCTTTTTCAAGAAATTCCAAATCACGGTAGATACGGAACATATTGTTCGGGAAGGCAGTTTTCTTGGAATCCTCACGTCTGGGTTTGAACTTAAGTTCTATGGCACATGCATACCGGATTACATCATTCTCTTTGAAACCGCAGGTTATGTCTATAAATTTCTTCCCTTTCTCTCCCTCCCATTTTGTCTCCAGATCAACATAGAACCTTTCATCAGAAAAGGCATACAAATTCCCGACAGTTTTTATAATTGAGGCAAAATGAAACTGAAAAAGAGCCTCATTCTTTGTCTCAGTCATTATCATTCCAGCTATAAATTGGTGCTGGAACACGCACCATGCCTCATCAAGAATCTTTTTCATTCTTTCTGAATAATCTTCCTTTTTAAACAAGTTTAATTTTTCCATTTCTCTATTTCATTTAAACGCATTCAAAGGTAAGGCGGCTCAGTGCCAAAGCGTGTCACTCAGAAGTTCATGCGGTGCAGGGCATCGCGGTAGATTGTTTTCAGTTCCTCGCGGAGGTGGGCGGGGGAGATGACGGTGATGTCGTCGCTGCGGGAAAGGAGCTCGCGCCTGAAGGCAAATGTTATGCGCAGCCTCAGACGGATGCGGACCTCTTTATCATTGTCAATCAGCACTTCCTGAGATGCGTGTAGGGGATAGGCCTTGCAGTAGCGGCCCTCCCGGGGAGACATCGACAGGACAACTTCCTCAACCGGCACATTGCGGTTGGAATACACGCCGAACGAATCCTTGAAATCCGCCTCCACATCCACATCAGGCCTCGGAACAAACCGATTGTCAGTAATGCGCAGATTCCTTATACGGTCCAGGCCCCAGCTTTTAATCTCACCCTCCGAAGTGACTTTCTCCCCCAGGCCTATCTCGATGGCCAGCAGATACCAGCGGCCCTGTCCTTCCTTGAGGGCGTAGGGCATCACCCTCCGCTGCCGAGGCTCCGAGCCGTCGTACTTGACATAGGTAAATTCGACCTCCAGATGTTTCTTCACCGCGTATATCAGCGGACTGAGATGCTCCGTACCGGCAGCTTTCCGTTTCTCAGCAAACACTATCGAGGACAGTTCCTCCCTGGCCCTCAACGAGGTAATCAGGTCAAACTGTTCCAGCACCCTTTCCAGATCCGAGATCCGGTCCTCATCCTCCGGGATATAGTAGCCGCCTTCGCTCCGGGAATACTCTATGCTGACCCCCAGACCGCTGCGGATATCCCCGACATCCCTCAGCACCGTCCTTCTCGACACTCCTGCCGTACCTTCGTCGTCATAGTAGGCCATCGCGCACTCAACCTCCCTCACCAGCTCTTCCAGCGAGATATAAGGACGGCTCCTGACCAGCCTTATTATCAGCATATACCGCTGTATGCATCCCAACTTTGACATACTTTGTTATTTTTTCATTATCACCCAGTTGCCGCATTTCCGGCCATTATTCCGCTTAATCCAACCTTTGTCTTTGAGACTTTTTATTATTTTATACACAGAAGTTTCTCCTACACCCGCTTTGTCGGTAATATATGCATAAGTCACTGCCGGGTTCTCCTTAATAATATTAAACACCTTATATTCCATCTCAGTAAGCTTTTCCTCACCCTTTTCCTCTCTTTTCCTCTCTTTTCCTCAATCCTTTTCTGCTGTAATTGCCATGTCGTCCTTGCTTTTTAGTTCCGTTTAAACTTTCCCAAAGTTAGTATACAATTCGGAACTGAGCCGACATCCGGGGAATTATTTTACAGAAACCGCATACTGACGCCGGCGGACCACCGCGACGTATATCAGCAGCACGACATTCATCAGCAGGGCATAGATGATGGCGGGTATGGCCATCTCGCCGCTGTTGAAGATGAAGGGGGAAAATGCTATGGCTATCGCCTGGGCGGCATTCTGCATTCCGACCTCTATGACGATGGTGCGGCGGACAGCGGGGGTGGAGCCTCCGAGCCGGGAAAGCAGGGAGCTGCATAGCATGGCCAGCAGGATGAGGGCGCCGGCGGCCAGCCCGAGGACGGACAGGTTGTCCACTATCTCACGGGGATACTGCAGGAAAAATACCAGAGCGAGGAACATCAAGGCCGGAAATGCGGCTTTGCCGAGGACTCTGCTCACCTTGGCTGCGGCCTCCGGACGGAAACGGCGGAAAAGAGCCCCGGCCAGAATGGGCACGAAGAGCAGTACCAGGTTCTGTACCACGAGCTTGCCCACCGGCAGGCTGACATCCACCCCCGACTGCTCCGACACGAAACGGGACACCACCTCCATGATGACCGGCAGGGTGAACAGGGTTATCACGCTGCTTATCGCAGTCAGGGTCACGGAGAGGGCCACATCCCCCCTTGCCAGCATCGAAAACACATTGGAGGAGCTGCCTCCAGGACAACAGGCCACCAGGACCAGTCCCATGAAGTAGACGGGACTGAGGTCCAGCACCGAAGCCACCCCGAAGGCCAGCAGCGGCAGCAGGACTATCTGCCCCAGCATGCCGAGGAGCACGGCGCGGGGCTTGCGGGCAACGTCCGCAAAAGCTCTGGCATTAAGGTCTGTTCCGAGCAGGAACATCAGCACGATAAGAATCGGCATCACTATCCATACGGTATTCATCCGGTCGCTGTATCAATGTTTCGCGCAAATATAAAAAGTTTCTCCCATTACCAACAAATAGGGATAAAATGGAGAAAATTGCACGGAATAATCTCCATTTTTAGCGATTGCGGTGTAAAAAGCACAGCCGTACCTTTGCAGCGCAATTTGAAAATTAAATCCGAGAACCTTTTTTTAAATGAACAGATACTGCGTCCTCACACTGATATGCATGCTTTTGCACATCTCTGCCACGGCACAGAAAATGGCTGAATTATCCGGGAAAATCATCTCCGCAACTGACAACAGCAAGATAGATTTCGCCGACATATACCTTAAAGGAACCGATTACTGGTGCGTCGCGGACAGCAACGGCCGGTTCCGTCTGGAAGCGCCCGCGGGCACTTATACTCTCGTCGTCTCGGCCATAGGTTTCGAGACCTTCACGGAAGAGGTCACGCTCAAGGCCGGGGAGAGCAGAAAAAAGGCCATTGCCCTGAAAACGGCCAGAAACCAGCTGGACGAAGCCGTAATCATAGCCAATAGGGAAAGTCATGTACAGCGTTCCGCCTTCAACGCCGTTGACATGAGCGTCAAGGAAATGCACAACTCCAGCAGGAACCTGGGCGAGGCCCTGGCCCAGCTCCCGGGCCTGAAACTCAGGGAATCGGGAGGAGTAGGCTCAGACGCACAGCTGTCTCTGGACGGATTTTCCGGCAAGCACGTGAAGATATTCATCGACGGGGTACCTCAGGAAGGCACGGGAGCGGCACTGGACATCAACAACCTGCCCGTCAACTTCGCCGAACGCATTGAAGTGTACAAGGGAGTGGTGCCCGTAGGCTTCGGCACGGACGCCCTGGGCGGAGTCATCAACATAGTGACCAACAAACGGCGGCGGGGATGGATCCTGGACGCATCCTACACCTACGGCTCGTTCAACACGCACAAGTCCTACGTCAACTTCAACCAGACCTTCCGCAACGGCCTGACCTACGAGATCAACGCCTTCCAGAACTTCTCGGACAACAGCTACTGGATAGACAGCTACATCACCGAATTCAGCGAGGACGGAGTATCCGAAAGCACCGACCGCAACAAGATATATCACGTAAGACGGTTCAACGACCGCTTCCACAACGAGGCCGTCATCGGTAAAATCGGCCTGACCGGCAAATCCTGGGCGGACCGTCTCATGGTCGGCTTCAATTACTCGCACTTCTACAAGGAGATACAGACCGGTGTCTACCAGTATATCGTCTTCGGCGAAAAACACCGTCGGGGCCACTCTTTCGTGCCTTCGCTGGAATACAGCAAACGGAACCTTCTGACCAAAGGGCTGGATGTCACGCTCAGCGCCAACTACAACCACAACATCACGATGAACATCGACACTTCTTACTACAAATACAACTGGCTGGGAGACCGCAAGTACACCGGAAGCCGCGGCGAGCAGTCCTACCAGGACAACAGATCGCTGAACACCAACTGGAATGTAACCGCCACCGTCGGCTACCGCCTGGGAAAGGCCCACTCTTTCACCCTGAACCACGTATCGAGCTCCTTCAGGCGCACCACCCGGTCGAAGGTGGACGGCAGCTCCCAGCTCTCGGATTTCAGCATCCCGAAACTGACCCGCAAGAACATCACCGGACTGTCATACCTGCTGTCGCCATCGAAAAGATGGAGCGTGACAGCCTTCGGCAAATACTACAACCAGTTCAACCAGGGCCCTGTCTCGCAGAGCAGCGACGGGGTAGGAAACTACGTCAACATGAGCCGCACCACCAATGCGTTCGGATACGGAGCAGCCGGTACTTTCTTCATCATCAAGGGTCTGCAGGTCAAGCTCTCCTACGAGAAAGCCTACCGCCTGCCCACCACCGACGAGCTGTTCGGAGACGAGGACATGGAAGCCGGCAAGACCGACCTGCGTCCTGAGAACAGCCACAACGTAAACCTCAACCTGAGTTTCAACCGCCAGTTCGACAAACACGTCGTCTACCTGGAAGGCACGTTGATCTACCGCGACACCAGGGACTATATCCAGAGAGGGCTGAGCACGGTCAGCGGCATGAGCTACGGCTTCTACGAGAACCACGGGCGTGTCAAGACCGAAGGTTTCAATGTCTCGGCCCGCTACAGCTGGTCACGATGGCTCAGCATTGGCGGTACATTCAACAACATAAACGTGCGGGACAACGAGCGTTACGTGGCCGGCAATTCCCTGCAGGAAAGCGCCACCTACGGCCAGCGCATGCCCAACCTGCCGTACATGTTCGCCAATTTCGACGCCACCTTCACATGGCACGGCCTGTTTGCAGACGGCAACGTCCTGACCGTCACCTACGACGGCTACTACCAGCACGACTTTCCCCTGTACTGGGAACGGTTCGGCGACCCTGCCTCCAAGAGCACGGTACCCGAGCAGCTCTCCCACAACCTGAGCATCGGATATTCGCTCCAGAACGGAAGATACAACATATCCCTGGAGTGCCGCAACCTCACGGACGCAAAGCTCTACGACAACTTCAGTCTTCAAAAAGCCGGACGGGCCTTCTACGTAAAGCTGCGCGTGAATTTCGGAAGCAGAACGACACATGACAAACAATAATCTAAAAAATACGACAATGAAGAAAAATCTTTTCTCAAGGGCGCTCACTGCCGCCCTCTCTCTCGGCTGCATCCTGATGACAGCCTGCGAAGGAAACAACACCCCCGAACCCGGCCCGGACAATGGTGACAACACCGGTTCCATCAGCCGCTTCGTCATAGTGGCCGAAGCCGGAAGTCAGGAGCAGTCAGCGACTTATCTGATAGCATCCGAGACCCTGGACGAAGGCTCGGTATCACCTGACGGAAACGGCTGGGAGACCCAGTCCGCATCGAACTGGATATACTACGGCGAGCGTTATCTCTTCGGCTTCCAGTACAATGACGGCAACCAGGGCACCGGCTTCTCCTTCAGACTGGAAGAGAACGGAAAAGTCACCGAGGACCGCCAGTACACCTTCAACCGCACCACCACCTACGGGACATGGGGCGACAATGTCATCACCGCCTCGACCAATGCCGGCAACAACGAGCAGGACTCCGAAGGCAACTATGCCTACTATCTCCAGTTCAACTACCTGAGTGTAACCGACGGCAGCAGCACCACCGGCAGCCATATAGCGGAGAACTTCCTCGGCAACGGCGAGAGGGTGAGCTTCGCCGGATTCGTGGAGGCCAACGGAAAACTTTACACATCCGTCGTCCCTATGGGCATGAGCCACTATGGTGTCAACACTTATCCTGACGCCATAGTCGACCCCGGCTATGTAGCCAACGGCAGCGGAGGCAGCGGCTCCGGCCAGTATACCGCCGGCATGATACCCACCACACAGTATCCGGACAGCGCCTTCGTGGCCATCTACAGCGGTGACAGCTTCGACGAGACCCCGGTCATTGCCCGCACCGGCAAGATAGGCTTCGCCAGCGGCCGCATGCGCTCGCAGTATTACCAGACTATCTGGGCCGCCGACAACGGAGACCTCTATGTCTTCTCCCCCGGCTACGGACGCACGACCACCACACCTGTAACCAACAACGACGGTACCCAGTTCGACCGGGTACAGGGCAAGCTGCCCTCCGGAGTAGTGCGCATCAAGGCCGGGGAAAGCACATTTGACCCTAATTACTATGTCAACTTGGAGGAGCTGGGCAACAACAACCCGATGTTCCGCTGCTGGCATATCACCGGGGATTACTTCCTGCTCCAGATGTACAGCGAGGGGGCTGAGAACATGTCCGGAACCAGCGCACCACGCAACGAGCTTGCAGTCTTCAAGGGTGAGGAAGGCACACTGACCGTAGTGACAGGCCTGCCCGATGCCTCCGCCCTCTCCAGCATAGGCACTCCCTACAGCGAAAACGGCCTGGCCTACATCCCCATTACCACCACCGACGGAGCCGAACCGACAGTCTACGTCATCGATGCGGCCACCGCCGGAGCCAAGGCCGGACTCACCGTAAGCGGGGCACAGTCTGTATCTGCATTGGGAAAACTCTCGACCTCCGCTGAATGATGAGAAAGCTGTTCGGGAAAATCCACCTCTGGCTCTCGCTGCCCTTGGGCCTCATCATCTCCGTCATCTGCCTGACAGGCGCACTGCTGGTCTTTGAACAGGACATCACCAAAGCCCTGCAGCGGGAACTGTACACCGTCACACCGCCCTCGGAGGGAGCACAGCCCCTGTCTCCCTCCCGGCTGACGGAACTGCTCGGTCCCCAGGTGGCCGACACCCTGCACGTGACATCCATCAGGGTTTCAGACAATCCGCATGAGGCCGCCTTCGCCTCATTCCGCGAGACAGGAAAAAGGAGACTCAGCATAGACCCCTACACCGGAGACGTGAAAGGATGGATCCAATCCTATCCGTTCTTCCAGACAGTAAAGAAGATACACCGCTGGCTGCTGGATCCGCCGCCCTCCAAAGGGCAGAAATCGGTCGGGAAGGTCATCGTCGGCGTCACCACCCTTGTAATGGTGGTCATCCTCATCAGCGGACTGATAATCTGGATACCGCGCAGCCGAAAGGCATTGAAAAGCCGCCTCAGCGTTTCTGTCACGAAAGGCTGGCGCCGGTTCTGGTACGACAGCCACGTAGCCCTCGGCTTCTACTGTATGATCTTCCTGCTGCTCATGGCCCTCACCGGACTTACATGGTCGTTCGGATGGTACCGCGATGCCGCCTGGTCGCTGTTCGGGGAAGGGGCCGACGCCCAGACTCTGAAACGTCTGTTCTACTCCCTCCACACCGGCAGCTGGGGCGGCATGGTCACGAAAGTTCTCTATTTCATAGCCGCTCTCATCGGCGGCATCCTCCCGCTCAGCGGTTATTACCTGTGGTGGAAGAGGCGTACTCCTCGTCGGTAACGGGCTCCAGCCATTCGTTCGAAGTATTCTCGCCGGACACCTCGATGGCCAGATGGGCGAACCAGCTGTCAGCTGCCGCACCGTGCCAGTGCTTTACTCCTGCCGGGATATTGATGACCGTACCGGGCAGAATCTCCACGGCAGGCTTGCCCTCTTCCTGATACCAGCCGCGGCCGGCCACTCCGACAAGCACCTGTCCGCCGCCCTTGTCAGCATGGTGGATATGCCAGTTGTTGCGGCATCCGGGCTCGAAGGTGACATTGGATATATGCACCTGCTCCCTGGATATGGGCGCGAGATAGCTGTTGCCGATGAAGTACTGGGCATACGCCGTATTGGGCTCGCCTATCGGGAAGATCATCTCCTGCTGGAAAGCAGCCTTGCCGCCGTCTTCCACATCATCATCGGCCCACACCTCCTTGGCCATACGGAATGCGCCCCATGCATTGGGCCATCCGGCGTAGAAGGCTATATGGGTGAGCATTTCGGAAATCTCCGTCCTTGTCACCCCGTTGCTCTTGGCAAACTGAAGGTGATGGGTCAGGGACGAGTCGATAATACCTTTACCTACAAGGGTCGCGATGGTAATCATGCTGCGGTCGTGCGGGCTGAGTCCCGGACGGTTCCACACCTGGCCGAACAGCACATCGTCGTTGAGTTCCGCAAATTTGGGTGCGAATTCTCCCAGCTGGGTACGTCCCGCAGTCTGGGTTATTTTTTCCTGTGCCATAACATTAAGAGTTAAAAGTGTCAGCATCGACAATAAAAAAATCCTTTTCATAATCAGTCTGTTTTGATTGACACTGCAAAACTACCGGACAATTCCGGAACAGACAGCACAATATGACGGATTTTTATACCATTTTTACAGAACACACTCCTCTCAGTCGCAGAGCACCTCGAAAGTATAGGTCTGCCCCGGTTCAAAGGCAGGGTCATAGAGCAGCAGGAAATTCTCATCCACGACAATATCGCGGGTCTCGCCCTCGGGCAGACGGGGATGGTCCAGACGTTGGGGGAAGAAACAGCTGAACGGCAGGTCGAGGACATGCTCCTCCTTGAAGCCGTCGCCCTGCATCCGGCGCAGGCTGAAACCGGGAGAGGTCTCCACAGTAATCACACACTTGCGGGAGGCTCCGGTAGCGGATGCCTCGGCACGGCTCAGACGCCGGTAATCATATTTGACGGTAAAATCAGTTTCTCCGGGCACTTCCTGCATACGGACATTCCACTTGGGGTCTCCGTAGTAGGCCAGCACGTCGCGGTCATGCCAGAAGCCGAGCCAGAAAAACGCATCTTCCTCCGAAAGCCCGCGTTCTCCCGCCAGACGCTCCAGTACAGGGGTCAGAGCCCTGAAATAATTGGTATCATAGTCGAACGGCAGCACAGTCAGCGAATCGCTCCACCCGGCCATCTGGGCCATCATGTCCTGCTGGTTCATGTAGAAGGCCTCGGGGACGGAATAGCGTCCTGGATTTGTGATAAGATACTTGAGTCCTCCCCAGCCGTTGCGGCCGTACCAGGTGGTCACGACATAGCCCACAAAGGTTGCGGCCTTCTGGCTGTCCATCCATGCGGCCGCCATGCTGTTCCGGGTGTTGTTCATATTTCCTATCAGACAGTTGCCTATGGGAAGATATACCATCCGGCTGTCGCGGTCCTCCACGAAACGCTGCTCGCCGGGATAGTCGACGTACAGGCGTCCGTCGCGGCAGCGGAGATTACCCACCGAGCCCGGCATCTCCAGATTGTTCTCGGTCGCATGGGAAGCTGTCACCACCAAGTCCGGCTCATAGCCCTCATAATATTCCAGAAACTGCCGCAGCACATCGGGAACATCCTTCCCGAAGCGGCGCTCCACGAACTTCCGTATCCGCTCATTCGCCCCGGCCATATCCGTCCTGTACTCTATTTCACTATAGGTAAGGGAGTCCTCGCCGGGCTTCTTCTCCCCGCACATACCGACCTGATGGTCATCCACGAAGGCGTATGCATCGAACCATTTGGCCGCCTCCAGTTCCTTGATGGTCGCCACTCCGGTACGGAGCACCATCGGCTCCTGCGAGTCATCCACCATCCTCATGGCTCCGGCCGCATCATAACCGGTGATTATACCCCAGAGAAAATCCGCGTAGGGGTCGTCATCCATCCTGCGGCTCATCTGATTGAGGGCAATGACATAGTCCCGTCCGATGTTCTCCGGCACATCCACCACTGCCACATATCTTGGATTCAGAGCCTTCAACTGTGCCTCCAGTTCCGTCGGAGTGCCGTCAAAGCGCAGGACCTCAGCCCCGTGACGCGCCTGAAGAGACGCCACCACACCTTCCCATCCCGCAGAATCCTCAGCGAAGACAGACGGAGCAAGCACCGCATACGGCTCAGATCCGACATTTACAGAAGAGCTGCAGCCGGCACTGACAGCCGCAGCGGCAAGGGCGCAAAGAGCGACCCCTAAAGAAACAGATATTTTCCTCATTGTATTCAGATATTGTAAAAACAATAACAAATATATGAATCTGTTTTTGAAAAACCAATAATCTGTAAATCGGGTAAAACCCTCCACAATCCGTATACAGCGGGAAATATACAAGGCAGTATTTTTGCAGCGTGAATCAGAATAAAAACAATAAGGATATGGAACTCATACAGAATAAGGAATTCGGAGGGGAACGTCCCCTGTTCGCCTCACATGACCTGCACCTGGACAATGTCATCATCCGCGAAGGCGAGTCCGGAATCAAGGAGTGCAGCAACATCATCGCCACCAACTGCCGCTTCGAGGGCAACTACCCGTTCTGGCACGTCCACGGCTTCACCATAGAGGACTGCTATTTCGCAGTGGGAGGCCGCTCCGCCCTGTGGTACTGCGACGGGCTGAAGATGCGCCGCACCGTCATAGACGCGCCCAAGATGTTCAGGGAGATGCACGGCATCGAGATAGAGGACGTGGAAATCAACGACGCCGACGAGACCTTCTGGAAATGCAGTGCCATCCGTGTCCGCAACCTCAGGCTGCACGGCGGCACCTATCCGTTCATGCTCAGCAGCAACATCTACGTGGACGGGCTTGAGAGCGACAGCAAGTACGTCTTCCAGTACGTCAGGAACGCAGAGATACATAATGCGAAGATAACCACCAAGGACGCATTCTGGGAAGTGGAGAACGTCACCATCTATGACTCCGAACTCCACGGCGAATATCTCGGATGGCACTCCCGTAACCTCCGCCTGGTCAACTGCCACATCTCCGGAGAGCAGCCCCTGTGCTACGCCCATGACCTCGTACTCGAGAACTGCACCTTCGATCCTGCCTGCGACCGCGCCTTCGAATACTCTACCCTCAAGGCAGACATCCGGGGAAGCATCACCAACATCAAGAACCCCATGTCGGGCCGCATCACAGCCGACGCCATAGGCTCCGTTACCATCGATGAGAACATCAAGGCCCCTGCAGACTGCCTGATAGAGGTCAGGGGGAAATAAAACTTAGAATAGGGATGAAGTACAATTTCGACGAGATTATTCCCCGCCGCGGCACCTGTTCCTACAAATGGGACAGCGACCCGCGTCCCGGCACCCTGCCGATGTGGGTGGCCGACATGGACTTCCGCACCGCTCCTGCCATACTCAAGGTTCTGCGTGACAGGGTGGAGCACGGCATATTCGGATACACACGCGTACCTGACGAATTCTACCGGGCCGTGATCAGGTGGTTCCACCGGAGGCACGGCTGGAAGATAGAACGGGACTGGATGCTCTACACCTCGGGAGTTGTCCCCGCAGTCTCGGCCGTCATCAAGGCCCTTACCCGGCCAGGTGACAAGGTATTGGTACAGACTCCGGTGTACAACTGCTTCTTCTCCTCGATACGCAACAACGGATGCGGGATCATCTCCTCTCCGCTCATCTACGGAGACCGCACCTACCGTATCGATTTCGACGACTTGGAACTCAAGGCCTCCGACCCCGCCGTGAAGGTGATGCTGCTGTGCAACCCCCACAACCCCGCCGGCCGTGTATGGACGAGGGAAGAACTCACCCGCATAGGAGACATATGCCTCCGGCACGGCCTGACCGTCATCTCCGACGAGATACACTGCGAGCTGGTCTATCCCGGACACAAGTACATCCCGTTCGCCTCTGTCAGCCAGGACTTCCTGGAGCACTCGGTCACCTGCATCTCCCCCACCAAGTCCTTCAACATCGCCGGCCTCCAGATAGCCGCCATAGTCTGCCACAGTCCGGAACTGAGGGCACGCATAGACAAAGCCATCAACATCAACGAGGTATGTGACGTCAACCCGTTCGGAGTCATCGCCACCATCGCCGCCTACAACGAAAGCGAGGACTGGCTCCTCCAGCTCATAGACTACCTAAAGGGCAACTATGAATACATGCAGTCCTACTGCTCCAAGCACCTTCCGGAGCTCCCGCTCACACGGCTGGAAGGTACGTATCTGGTCTGGATGGACTGCAGCAGACTCCCTCTGCGGTCCGAAGTCCTGGAGGAAAAGCTCCTGAACGACACCGGCCTGTGGCTCAATGCCGGAGAGATGTACGGTCCTGAAGGCAAAGACTTCCTCCGCTGGAACATAGCCTGCCCCCGCGCCCTCCTCGCAGAAGGACTCGAGCGTTTCCGCGGCTATGTCTCGGCAGCCTGGCCCGGCAAATAAATTTTCATTACCTTTGTGTCTGACAAAATCACAAAGGACTTATGGCATTACCCATCAACATAGAAGACCTCCTGAGAAAGCAAAAGATAGAGAGCAGCAGAATCGAGTTCAAAAAAGGATGGAATCCGGACAGTATATACCACAGCATCTGCGCTTTCGCCAATGACTTTGACAACATCGGCGGAGGCTACATAATCGTAGGTGTCGAAGAACATAACGGTATTGCCAGACGTCCTGTCAAAGGAATACCTGCAACTGACTTGGATGATATTCTGAAAGACATGGTGGGATACAATAACAAAATCTATCCCTACTACATGCCCAGGACATCCGTTGAAGAAGTGGACGGACAGTTGATTCTCGTCATCTGGGTCCCGGCCGGCGTCAACAGACCATACGATGTAAGAGTGAGTGTCACAAGTAAAAACAATCCTAAAAATGCGTGGTACATACGTTCAGGCTCCAGCAGTATAGAAGCAAAAGGAGAAATTCTGGATGAACTGAGGGAAATGGCAAACAGGACACCGTTTGACGACCGGGGGAACCCGGATATAAGCATAAATGACATATCACCACTGTTGGTCTTCGAACATCTTAAAAAGATAGAAAGCAGACTCGTAAAAGACTTCAACAGTATGCCGCTGAGCGATGTTCTGGAACAGATGGATCTTTACACGGGGCCCAGCGAAAGGCGCATGCTCAAAAATGTGTCAGCCATGATGTTCTGTGAGAATCCAGACAAGTTTTTCCCGTATACTCAAGTAGATATCGTCATCTTCCCGAAAGGTCTGGAGCAGGATCCTAACAATATGATTGAGGTTCCTAAAATTTCAGGGCCAGTTCCATACATGATACGAGCGACACTCGACTACCTAAGAACCAACGTCATAAAAGAACGTATAATCAAACCAAAAGATCAGGCAGAATCAATCAGGTTCTTCAACTACCCATATCAAGCCCTTGAGGAAGGTGTTGTAAACGCATTGTACCACAGAGACTATCAAGAGAGAGAGCCTGTGGAAATCAGAGTAGAGCCAGAGGGCATATCCATACTCAGCTACGCCGGACCGGACAGGTCCATCAGTATGGAGACCATACAGAAAGCCAGAAAACTCAAGGCACGCCGATACCGCAACCGCCGTCTGGGAGATTTTCTAAAGGAACTCGACTTATCGGAAGGACGTGCAACGGGGATACCGACTATTCAAGATGAACTGCATAAAAATGGTTCACAACCGGCCCGTATTGAGACAGATGACGAGCGTTCGTACTTCTTACTGGAAATACCTTGTAGAGAAGGATTTGACTTAGGAAACACTTTTAGTGACCTAAAAAGTGACCTAAAAAGTGACCTAAAAAGTGACCTAAAAAGTGACCTAAAAAATAAATCGGACAGAAGACGCGACATTTCCGAACTGATACTGAAACTCATATCAGATAACCCCGACATAACTATCCCCATGCTCATCGAGCAGGTGGGACTGTCGGGAACAACCATAAAGAAATGTCTTAAACAACTTAAAGACGAAAACCGTATAGAACGTATCGGTCCGCGGAACGGTGGAAAATGGATGATAGTCTGAATTACTTCAGCAAGTAGAAACAGGAAGTAGTGTAGAAATTCCGCAGCCAGGGGATGCTGCCGGGAATGCTTGGGAGACGGCGGGGGCGCAGACCGAACTTGGCCTCGTAGTGAGGGTTGACCAGCCATAGACGGCGGTCGATCTTCTGCATTCCGGAGTGCCGCACCAGACGCTCGAAAAGTTCAATTGGAGTGGCCGTCCGCTTGATTTCCAGAAACTCGGCGATGGCCTCCGGACTCTCCCCTCCACGCTCTAAAATCCGGCGGTACAGTCCGGAAGGCAGCAGGTGGAAGTACGGCAGACGGGCCAGCCGGCGGTTGGAGCACATCTGCTGATGGCCGCCGAAAGGCATCTGCCAGGCAGGGAATGCGAAGAACGCTATGCCGCCGGGACGAAGATACGCCCTCGTCCTGCGCATAAACTCCTCCTTGTCGGAGATGTGCTCAATGACATCGTGACAAAGAATCAGATCGAATTGTCCTTCCAGCTCCTTCACTGCAAAGATGTCAGAGGCCAGGAAACATCCCTGCGCACCCTCTTCGGCGAAAAACCGCTCAGCGGCCCGGATTTTATCTTCAGACAGATCAACCCCCAGGACAGAACAGCCGTCCTGCGCAAAGGGAAGCAGATTGCCACCCTCCCCGCAGCCTATCTCCAGCACATTGACCCCTTCGCCTATCTTCATATACTCAGAAAGATAGGGGATGTAGTACTTCCGGCTGGTAACGGCCAACTGGTTGAAATACTGTCGTCTGTCCCTTGCCATGACCCGGGATGCTACACGAAACGGACGTAATCGGCCTTTCTCGGAGCAGCTACAGGCTCCTTATTGTCGAGAGAGTAACCGAGAACGCAGTGGCCTATGCCCTCGTAGTCCCCCTCAATACCCCATTGCTTCAGAAGCTCCTGCCCCTCAGGGGAGCTGAAAACCTCCTTGGCACGGTGAATCCAACAGCTGCCCAGACCCAAGGCGTGGGCCGCATTCAGCAGATTCCCCATCACCAGAGCACCGTCATAAAGATACGTAGGGCGGCTGCGGTCAGCCAGCACAACCAGTACCACGGGAGCTCCGTAGAACGGATCGGATGCCGAGCCCAGAACATCGGCATTCATCTTAGAGAGCCTGTCGCGGACAGCACGGTCCATCACCGCCACTATCACGGGTGACTGCTTGCCCATACCCGTAGGCGCATAGGTTCCTGCCTCGGCCACCCTGGCCACCAATTCCTTCGACGGCACCTTCTCTGGCTCGAAAGCCCTCACACTCCGCCTGGTTTTCAGGCACTCAAGTACTTCATTCTTTTTCATATCGCTAATCTTTATCCGGCTGCAAATATACATGTTTTATGACACAACATCCAATAAAATGGATATCCGTAAATGCACCTCAAGGACGCATCGCACCGATGACATGGACTATAGGGTGAGGACAAATGTAGTGAGGGATGCGTCGGTGGTGTCGAGGCGGATGGAGCCGGCGTGGGCACGCATGATCTGGCGGGAGAGGGCCAGGCCTACACCGGTACCCTCGGCACGGGTGGTGAAGAACGGGTCGAAGATGTGGTCGGCGTTCTCGGGGGGGATGGGGTCGCCGTTGTTGGAGATGTGGATCTCGGTGTTGTCGGAGGCGTTGACGAAGGCGGTGATGCGGATCAGGGGCACGTCGTCAGGAATGGAGACGGCAGATGCATCTCCGGCAGCAGAACCCCCGCCATCCCCGAACCGGTCGCGGATGGCATTGAGCGCATTTTTCAAAATGTTCGCGATGACCTGACGCATCAGCTGCTCGTCGGCGAAAAGCACCATATCCTCATCCTCCAGGACAATCTCGACATGTCCGCCGAGCTCCTTGAGCTTGGGCAGCAGCGGCGAGAGCACGTAGTCCAGCATCGTCCGGAACCGAAAGGGATGGATCTGCGGCACCGGTACCCGCGAGAGTGCCCGGTAGCCGTTGACGAAGCCTAACAGGCCGCGGGCCGACTCCCCGATGACCTGGATACCCTCGCGGACATTGCGGTCGTCCGTCATTCCCAGCAAGGTATCGCTGAGCGAGACGATGGGGGTGATGGTATTGAGCACCTCGTGCGATATGATACGGGTCATCTTCTGCCACTGGACGCTCTCGGACTGCTCGGCCTCCGAACGGCTCTCGGCCTTCTCCTCGAAGATGAATATCCGCACCGGGGTCTGCCCGTCCATTACCGTCCTGCGCTCTATGCAGAAATTGTATATCCTCATCTCGGAGCCTATGGGAATCTCCAGCACACCGCCTTCCTCTATGGCCTCTATCCTGGCCACTATGCCCGGCATCAGGGTATCCAGGTCAGACAGGCTGTGCAGTCCCTGCCGTCCTAAGACAGAGGCAAGGGCCTTGTTGTAGCAGCGCACCTCCCCTTTCGGACCGACTCCGAGCAGACCGGTGCGCGAGAGATTCTCCACCGCACGGTGAAACGCCTCGCTGTCATCCCTGAGCCGCCGCTGGCCGGACACAAAATCCCGCACCCGGTTGAGCAGGATGTTGAATACCCGGTCCTGGAGAAAGGTGGAGTTCTCGGCAAAATGAAAGGCCAGGTCCCCGTTCTCGAAAGCACTCAGCAGGTAGTTGAGCTTGCGGACATTGCTCCCGTAGATGGAGAGGATGCGGTACACCAGCAGCAGCGTCACGGCCCCGGCCACCCCCGCCGGCCAGTACCATCCGGACAGCAGGCACCAGACCCCGGCCCCGACAGCCAGTATCAGACAGGCAACCGAAAATATGAGCGAGCGGAATCCCATGCCTTGCCGTTTTTACATTCCGTATTTCTTCAGTTTGTTGTACAGCGTCTGGCGGGTGATGCCGAGCTGCTGCGAGACAGCCGACAGATTGCCGTCATGCTGCCGCATCACCTCCTTTATCAGTTCCTTTTCCATCTCGTCGAGAGTGACGGTCCTGTTCTTTATGGAAGTTTTCAGCGAGTCCATCACCCCCTTGCGGCTGCCTCCCGCAACAGCCTTTTCCGGGAAGAAATCCTTGAGCCCGAGAACCGGTTTTTCCGAAAGTATCACTGCTTTCTCCACCACATGCTGCAGTTCCCTGATATTGCCCTTCCATTCCCGGCTCTCCAGCTCATCGCGGGCATCATCCTTGAGTCCGGTGATGGTCTTGCCGTATTTGACCGCATACCTCTTTATGAAGAGTTCCGCAAGGGGGACAATATCCCCTGTCCTCTCCCGCAGCGGAGGGAGGGTCAGGTGTATGGTATTGATCCGGAAAAACAGATCCTCCCGGAAAGCGCCGGCGGCCACCATCTGTCCGAGATCCCGGTTCGTGGCGCAGATAAGACGGATATCCACCGGGATGACCGCATTGCTTCCCACCCTGGTGATGCTCTTGGTCTGGATGGCCGCCAGGAGCTTGGTCTGCAGATGCAGCGGCAGGTTGCCGATCTCGTCCAGAAACAGCGTGCCTCCGGAAGCCACCTCGAACTTGCCGGCACGGTCGGTCCTGGCATCCGTAAAGGCACCCTTGACATGACCGAAAAGCTCGCTCTCGAAAAGGGTCTCCGGCAGAGAGCCCACGTCGACGCATACCATACTGTTGCCGCTTCGTCCGGACATGCGGTGAATCTCCTTTGCCAGAAGATCCTTGCCGGTACCGTTCTCGCCTGTAATGAGTATGCTTGCATCGGTCTGGGCCACCTTCTGCACGATCTTGTGCAGCTCCGTCATCCTGGGCGATTCTCCCCAGAACATTCCCTCCCCAGAGGAGCGTATCTCATTCTTTATCTCACGCAGCTGCTTGACCTCCTGCCTGGTACGTGAAAGCTGGAGAGCGGCCTGAAGGGTGGATATGAGCTTCGCGTTGTCAAAGGGCTTGATGATGAAGTCAAACGCGCCCCTTTTGATGGCATCCACGGCCAGAGCCACGTCCGAATAGGCCGTGAACAGCACTACGGGTACCTCCGGCCACGCCTTCCCGAGCTCTCCGAGCCAGAACAGGCCTTCGTTGCCGGTAGTCACCTTCGCGGTGAAATTCATGTCCAGGAGCACGACCTCCGGGCGCTTGACCTCCATCGTATGCAGCAGGTCGTTGGGTGTGGACAGAAGGGTCACTTCGGAAAAATACGCGGGCAGCAGCAGCCTGAGGGCAGAGAGTATCGCCTTGTTGTCATCGACGACAAGGATGCGTCCGTCCGGGGTAGTCTTGTTGTTCATCGGCAGAATCTTCTTTAAAACGCTTTCAAAAGTATAAAAAAATTAGACACTTTTCAAAAAATTAGACACTTAGTGTAAAATTTTCATACAGACCCCGCATTTTCCAGAATATACCTAATTCCTGATTATCAAGTATTTGTAAAGATTGGCACGATAATGGAATAAGAAAACACCAAAACCAATACCGTATGAGAAATAACAGATACATCGGAATAATGACAGCGGGCGCGGTCCTGGCGGCCGGTCTGCTGACCCCTGCCGGGGCCTGGGCCCAGTACAGACGGGACCTGACTCCGGACCAGCGGGACTCTATGGTGAGCATGGAACCCGGGACAGAGGTACAGGCCCGGCAGGAAAGTCCTGAGGTCTGGACCCTGCACGACTGCATGCAGTACGCCGTGAGCCATTCGCCCGAAATGCGCCTGCAGCAGGCCACCAATGACGACCGCCGCATAGACCGCAGGGAAGCCGCCTTCGGATTCCTTCCCACCATATCGGCCGGAACCTCAGGTTCCTTCAACTTCGGCCGCGGTATCGACCCCGAGACCAACGTCTATACCAACACTACCACATTCAGCAACTCCTACAGCCTCTCGGCCGACCTGGACCTCTTCAACGGCTTCTCCGCCGTCAACAGTTTCCGCATAGCCAAGACCGCCGTCCTGCTCGGGGTCGAGGAAGAGCAGATCAAGAAGGACGAAATCTGCCTCTCTGTCATCCAGGCCTACTACAACGTGCTCTACTACCGCGGTATGGTGGACCTGGCCCGGGAGCAGCTCGAGGAGAGCCGCAAGACCCTGGAGCAGGCGAAGACACAGGCCGAACTGGGCCTGAAGAGCTACGCTGACGTACTCCAGATCGAATCCGACGTGGCCGCCAAGGACTTCAACCTTACCCAGCAGGAAAACACCCTCGAGCAGGGCATCCTGACCCTGAAGACCGCGATGTACTACCCCTTCGAGGAGGAGCTGCCGCTGGCCGAGGTAGAGCCTTCCGTGCTCTTCAGCGCATTCTCGCATGAGGGCAATGCCGACAGCATCGCCGCAGCCGCCCGGAACTATCTCCCCGCATTCAAGGCCGAGGATCTGAAAGTCCGCAGCGCAGAGTTCGACCTGAAGACCGCCAAGTGGAGCCTGGTGCCCTACCTCTATGCCCAGGGCGGCTACAACACCGGTTATGTATTCGACCGCTCCTACGCCGTCAACGACCCCTTCTGGACACAGATGAACGAGAAACAGGGACAGTACGTAGGCATCGGAATCAGCATCCCGATATTCAACGGCCTGTACAAATACAACCAGATCGCCCGCAAGCGCAACGCCCTCGCCACCGCCGAGGCCAACCGTGACATCAAATACCAGCAGGTCGAGGGCGAGATCCGCCGCGCCGTCCAGGACATGAGGGGAGCCGCCAAGCAGTTCATCTCGGCCGACAAGAAGGTAAACGCCCTCGTCCTCTCCCACGAGGCCAACTCCCGCAAGTACGAGGAAGGCCTGATGACCGTAATCGAGTTGCAGACCAGCTCCAACAGCCTTCTGGAGGCCCGCGCCGAGAGGCTCAACCAGGGCCTGCAGTACCTCCTGAAAGAAAGGGTGGTGATGTACTACAAGGGCATAACCTATCTGGACCAGGAATAATACCACAGCTCACTGACTTCAAAAACGACAAAACATACGACCATGGATAGAGTAATTGAACAGAAAAAAGGTATCCGCGCGGTATTCCGCAAGAAGAACATCCCGTACTTCCTCGCAGGAATATTCGTAATATTCGTCCTCTGGCTGCTGCTCAGGGACAAGTCCTCCACCCTCAAGGTGGACGCCAACACCATCACTGTCGGCGATGTCCGCCAGGGTGAGTTCGACGACTACGTAAGAGTTTCCGGACAGGTACAGCCGATCACCGTCGTGCAGGTATCCCTGCTGGAGAGCGGAGTCGTACAGGAAAAACTGATAGAGGCCGGCTCGATGGTCCGCAAGGGCGATGTGCTGGTGCGTCTCTCCAACAACACCCTCAGCCTTCAGATACTCCAGAGCGAGGCAGACCTTGCCGAACAGGAGAACTTCCTGAGGAACACCACCGTAACCATGGAGCAGGAAAAGCTGGACCTGGAAAAACAGCGTCTGGAATATGCCATCGACACCGAGCGCAAGAGGCGCAAATACGAGCAGTACCGCCGTCTGGACGAGGAGCAGCTGGTAGCCCACGAGGAATACCTCCAGGCCAAGGAGGACTATGAACTGGCCGTCAAGAGCCTGGAGCTCATCATCGCCCGCCAGAAGCAGGACTCCATATACCGTTCCGTACAGATGAACAACCTTGAGGAAAGCCTCGAGAGCATGCGCCGGAGCATCCAGCTGGTACGTGAGAGGGTAGAGAACCTCAACGTCAAGTCCCCCATTGACGGACAGCTCGGCTCGCTGGACGTAATCCTCGGCCAGTCCATCCCCGAAGGCACCAAGATAGGCCAGGTCAACGACTTGTCAGACTACAAGATAGAGGCCAAGATAGACGAGCACTACATCGACCGCGTACAGTCCGGCCTCAGCGCCACCTTCGAGCGTCAGGGCTCCACCTTCGGCACCGTAGTGGAGAAAGTCTATCCGGAAGTGACCGACGGCCAGTTCAAGGCCGACTTCTACTTCACCGGCGAGCGTCCTGACAACATCCGCATCGGCCAGACCTACTATCTCAACCTCCAGCTCGGACAGCCTACCCAGTCGGTCTACATTCCCCGCGGAGTATTCTACCAGTCCACGGGAGGCACCTGGATCTACGTGCTCTCCGAGGACGGCACCAAGGCCTACCGCCGCGACATCCGCATCGGCCGCCAGAACCCCCAGTACTATGAGGTACTCGAGGGCCTGAAACCGGGCGAGAAGGTCATCATCTCCAACTACGAGAACTACGGCAAGAACGACGTGCTCATCCTTCAGAACAAGAAATAAACATCCACCCTCAGACCATCGGTTATGAAAAAACTCAACATAGGCATCTTCAAGGTCCTCTCCCTCGCGGTGGGACTCGCAGTCGGACTGGTGCTCATAGCCAAGATTTCCTTCGAGAGCAGCTATGACAAGTTCTATCCCGCCTACGACGACATCTACTGCGTGCAGTACGAATACAGCTATACCGATGGCAACCGGAGCCTCGACAACCTTACGCCCGGAGCCGTCTCCTACTATCTCCAACAGGAGATTCCCCAGGTGATGTATGGTACCAAGGCATCCTACACCTCATCGATGGGTGACATATACACTGAAAACCGCCAGAAACTGACCGCCGAAAACGGCATCATCGCCGTAGACTCCAACTATTTCAGGGTATTTCCCCGTCCTGTCCTCGCCGGCACGGACCCTTCCGTAATCCTAGGCGAATGGAACGGAGCCCTGATATCCCGGTCCATGGCCGAGAAGTTCGGAGGCATAGACCAGGCCATGGGGCAGATCTTCTTCATCGAGGAGTATCCGGGACTCGGCCTCCAGATTGGCGGGGTATTCGAGGACATCCCCGAGAATGCATCCCTGCGCTTCGACGTAGCCATCTCCATCTCGGGAATCGACCACATATACCGCCAATGGGGCATCACCGGCGACAATCCGGAGCATGCCGACACCCCCTCCACCATGAACTGGTCCAGCAACAGCATGTACATGAGCCGTGTACAGCTCTATCCTGGCACAGACCCCGCCTCCCTCCAGAGCGCGATAAACAATATCCGGGAAAAATACATTCCTGAAAAGGACTTCGAGAGTCAGGGCTACAGCGTGGACATCGTCCTCAAGCCTCTGGCATCCGAGCATGCCGCCTCGGCAGGGACACGCAGGACCAACCTGATACTCGGCATTGTCGCCTTCGCCCTGATCCTCGCGGCAACGATGAACTACATCATGATCGTCATATCATCCCTCGTGGCCAGAGCAAGAGGCATCGCGGTACGACGCTGCTACGGAGCCGGAAACGGCAATATCATGGCACTGGTGTTCAAGGAGACCCTCTTCAACCTGGCTGTCTCCCTCGTGCTGGCCTTCCTGCTCATTCTCGCCTTCAGGGGAATGATAGAATCGGTCCTGACCACTTCCCTCGGAGCCTTGTTCTCACCCAGGAGCCTGTGGGTACTCGTGCTGACTGTGGCTGCCGTCCTCATTGTAGCCGCATGGATTCCCGGAAAGGCATTCCAGGGCATACCCATCGCCGTGGCCTTCCGCAATTACGCCGACCACAAGAAGCTGTGGAAACAGGTGCTGCTCTTCCTGCAGATGGCTCTCGCCTCGCTGCTCATCACCCTGCTTAGCCTCGTGGCCCTGCAGTACACCCGCTGGACAAACGCCGATCCGGGATACGACTATGAACAGCTCGTGGGATGCTACCTCAGCGGAGTGCCGCGTGATACCCGCTACGCGCTTATGCAGGCTGTAGAGAGTGTTCCCGGAGTCGAGGAAGTGGGGACAGTGGAGGATCCTCTGATACTCGGAGGCTCCAGCGGCAACAACGTGTACATCCCCGGTGAGACCGAGCCTTCACTCCACATCGCCGACCTCTATGAGGCCAACGGCAACTGGAGCGAACTCTTCGGCATCGACATCATAGAGGGACGCAAGGCGGCCTCTCCCATGGAAGTAATGGTTGACCCGCGTTTCGCCGAACAGATATGCGAAGTAAGGGGGTGGAAAGACGGAGTGATAGGCAAGAGCATTGTGGTGAGCGACCATGACGGCAGTTCCGACAATCCCTATACCATCGTAGGCGTATTCGACCATATCAGCATCAGCCCGGCCATCTACGAGGACAACCGGCCCGTCACCCTCTTCTACACCGACGACCCCATGACATTCCTGGTCATCCGCGTATCGGACCTCAATCCGGAAGTGACCGGAGCCATCCAGGCCGCCCTTGACTCAGTGGATCCGGAACGGTTCGAGCTGCTGACCTACGCCTCTGTGGTCAATGACATATACACTCCTGTCCGCACCGTCCGCGAATCGGTTCTCGCCGCAGGTCTGGTGACAGCCGTGATAGCCCTGTTAGGTCTGGTCGGATACACCGCAGACGAGACGGGACGCCGCCGCAAGGAAGTGGCTCTTAGGAAAATCAACGGTGCCCGCCCCGCGGAGATCATCGGTATCTTCATCAGCGGTATCGGCAGATTCTCAGTAGCGGCAGTAATCATCGGCTGCGTCCTGTCGTGGTTCATATTCGACATGCTGCTCAAGTCGTTCGAACTCAAGGTACAGCCGCCGCTGTGGCTCTTCTTCGTCACCGCCGCCGGCCTGCTGGCCGTACTGGCGGCAGTAGTCGCAGCCAGATGCCTGGCCATCGCAAGGACCAATCCTGCGGATTCACTCAGAACTGAATAAAGATTATATTTGAATTAAAAAACCATACAGATGAAAAAACTCGACATAGGCATCTTCAAGGTACTCTCCCTCGCGGTAGGACTCGCAGTCGGACTGGTGCTCATAGCCAAGATCTCCTTCGAGAGCAGCTATGACAAGTTCTATCCCGACTGGCAGGACATCTATTGCATCACATCGGAGTACACAAAGGCAAATGAGGAAGGTACTTCGCAATACAGCCAGACCCCCGGAGCAGTAGCGTACTACTTCGGGCAGGAAATCCCTCAGATCATGTACGGCACGCGTGCCACCCCCATCGTATACGATGACCAGAGCAATGTCTACACTCAGGACAACCACAAGCTGACAATCCACACTCCGGTAGTCCTCATCGACACCAACCATTTCAAGGTATTTCCCCGTCCCATACTCACCGGAGACCCCGTGAACGTGCTTTCCAACTGGAACCGGGCGATGATTTCCCGCTCCTTCGCCGAGATGCTGGGAGGTGTGGAGAAAGCCGTCGGACAGCTTATTTTCTTAGAGAGCTACCCGACCATCCCGATAGAGGTCGGCGGTGTCTTCGAGGATATTCCCGAGAACTCCTCTTTCCGCTTCGACATCGGAGTATCCCTCGATGCGATGGACGAGATGATGCGCATGATGGGATCCGACTTCCGCTCCACCATGAACTGGGTGGGCAATGACCGCTATATCAGCCGCGTGAAGCTCTATCCGGGCACAGATCCCGCCTCCCTCGAGGACGCCCTCACGGCCGTGGAGGACAAATACCTGCCCCTGGAGGACCTGAAATCCGCAGGCGTGGACATCCACTATACCCTGTCCCCGCTTACCGCCGAGCACTCCTCGTCCCCCGGCACCAAGAGGACCAACCTCATCCTCGGAGTGGTGGCCGCCGCACTGATTCTCGCATCGGTATTGAACTACATCATGATAGTCATCTCCTCCCTGCTCGGCAGGGCTAAGGGACTGGCCGTGCGCCGCTGCTACGGAGCCGGCAACAGCAACATCATGGGCATTGTCTTCAAGGAGACTCTCATCAACCTTGCTGTATCCCTCATATTGGCAGTACTGCTTATCATTGCCCTCCGCAACCCGATAGAGTACGTACTGACCACCTCCCTCGGAGCATTGTTCTCCCCCCAGAGCCTGTGGGTGCTGGCTCTTACCGTCGCCGTCGTACTGCTGATCGCCGCCTGGATTCCCGGACGGGCCTTCCAGAGCATCCCCATCGCAGTGGCATTCCGCAACTATGTTGACAACAAGAAGATATGGAAGCGCACCCTGCTTTTCCTCCAGATAGTGCTCGCATCATTGCTCATATCACTGCTCAGCCTGATCGCCATGCAGTACAACCGGTGGGTCAATGACGATCCCGGATTTGACTACGAGCAACTGGTAGGTTGCCCCATGTCAGGTGTTCCGTATTCTACCCGCAATGCCATACTGCAGAGCGTAAGCAGCGTTCCCGGAGTCGAGATTGCCGGCACGGCGGACGAGACCATGCTGTTCGGCTGCAGCGGAAACAATGTGTACATGCCTGGAGAGAGCGAGGAGCTTTTCAATGTCGGCGACCTCTACTCGGCCAACGCCAACTGGAGCAAGCTCTTCGGCATCGACATCATCGAGGGCCGCAACTTCTCCACACCCAAGGAAGTAATGGTAGACGAGAACTTTGCCAAGCGTCTCAGCGAACTGCGCGGATGGACTGACGGAGTCATCGGCAAGCAGATACTGATGTCGGAGCACAGCCAGAGCGGCGATGATGTATTCACCATTGTAGGCGTGTTCGAGGATGTCCGCGTCGGTACGGTAGTATACGAGGACACCCGGCCCAACATTCTGTTCTACACTGAGAATCCTTGCGAATATCTGATAATCAAGGTCTCCTCCATGACTCCGGAGGTACTGTCCGGCATACAGAGCGCGCTGGACAGCGTGGAACCTGACCGTTACGAGCTCATGACATACACATCGGCCATCTACGATGCCTACCAGCCCGCCAGGACCATACGCGAATCTATTCTCGCGGCAGGTGTGGTGACGGTGCTGATAGCCCTGTTCGGTCTGATAGGATATACCGCTGACGAGACCGGACGCAGACGCAAGGAAGTGGCCCTGCGCAAGATCAACGGAGCACAATCAGGACAGATTATAGGTATCTTTATCCGCGATATCGGACGGCTGGCTGTCATAGCAGTGATAGTGGGATGCGTGGGATCATACTTCGTATTTGACCTGTTGCTGCAGTCATTCGAAGTGAAGGCGACGGCTCCTGTATGGCTGTTCATAGCCGTAGCCATAGCACTGCTGGCAGTACTTGCCGCCGTGGTCATCGCCCGCTGCTACGATATAGCCAGGAGCAACCCGGCTGACTCCCTGCGGGCCGAATGATATTGATTTTCGAAATTTAAATTGCACATTTAAAATATGAGACTCAAATTCAACAGACACAAAACCTTCTCCACCGTCCTCAACATCATAGGACTGACCCTGGCTTTCTCGGTCTTCCTGATACTGACGGTACAGGTGGTGTATGACACCAGGTACGACCTGAACTATCCGGACACGGACAAGATAGTAAGGTTAGAGTACTCCGACCCTACTTCGCCGGGCGTTTACGGAGTGCAGCTGTCCAGACCTTTCATAGAAAATCTGAAGACTTTCTTCCCTCAGGCGGAGGCCGTATCCTGCTACTGGTACTACAAGAACGGCAACCGCAGTCCGTTCAAGGAGGCCAATACCGAGACACCGGGCATCATGCTTCGGTACACCCAGACCGACTTCGACCTGCTTCGGGTATTCCCGTTCGAATTCATAGAGGGCGACACCTCCGGTTACCGGGCTCCCGGCACAGCGGTCATCTCCCAGAAAGCGGCGGCCAAGGTCTTCGGCAGCCAGTCTCCCGTGGGCAAGGACATCCAGTTCGACACCAAGAGCGGAGACGGTAGTTCCTGGCGCATCGTAGCAGTGTACAAGGACTTCCCGGACAACTCCAGCATGGACAACGACCTGCTGCTCAATTTAGGCGACTACTCCATGACCAACTATTCGGAATGGAACTACCCCTGCTACATGAAGATGAGGACATTCGAGGGCGTAGAGCCGCTGCTGGACTCGCTCGGGGCCGTGATGTTCGGTGAGGATTCGGAATTTAAGGATCAGGTTGACTTCCGTCTGAGCCACCTGCATGACGCCTACTACGCCCGCGACGTGGAAGGAGACAACATGGCCAAGGGCAACCGCTCCACCACCATGACCCTGCTCACCGTCTCGATACTGGTGCTGCTGATAGCGATTATCAACTTCGTCAACTTCGCCATGGCCTCCGTGCCTTTCAGCATCAAGAGCATCAACACCCGCCGCGTCATCGGCTCGACCCGCGGACAGCAGATATGGGCACAGCTCTGGCGGGCCCTCGGACTGGTGCTGCTGGCCTTTGCCCTGAGCGTGGGCATGATGTCCCTTGCGGCCACCTCCTCCATCGCCTCCAACATATCCGGCTCGCTCCGGGTTGCGGACAACCTCCCGATTATCCTTATAGGCTTAGGCGTGGCTGTAGTCACCGCATTCATCGCCGGTATATTCCCCGCCCGCTACAGCACATCCTTCAATCCGGCCATGGTCCTCAAAGGCTCCTTCTCCCTCTCGGCCAAGGGCCGCAAGATGCGCTCGGTCCTCGTGGGCTTCCAGTACGTCATCTCCTTCATCCTGATACTCTGCTCGCTGTTCATCACAGTGCAGATCAAATACATGAAGGACTATGACATGGGCTTCGACCGGGAGCAGACCGTGGAGTTCTTCGTCAACAACAAGATAGGCAACAGCCGCGAGACCCTCAGGCAGATGCTCCTAGAGAATCCCAACATCACCGATGTCACATTTGCCGGCAACCAGGTAGTATCCCAGGGCAAGATGGGTTGGGGACGCACGTATCAGGGTCAGAGAGTGCAGATGGACTGCCTCCCCGTAGACCCCAACTTCATCTCGTTCTTCGGGATGGAAATAGCAGAAGGCCGCGACTTCACCGAGTCGGACAACCTGAACCCCAACGGCACATTTATCGTCAACCAGGCCTTCATGGCCAAATACCCCTTCCTCCGTCTCGGTCTGAAATTCTCCGGGCATCAGGGTGATGACATGCCCGCCGAGATAGTCGGCATAGTCAAGGACTTCAACTTCCAGCCCCTGCAGTACAGCGTGGCCCCCATCGTCCTCTACAACTTCGGTTCCGAACCCTGGTGGCCCCTGACCGTCGGCTACGCCAAAGTCCTGCCCGGCAACGTCCAGGAGACATTCAAGTTCATCCGGGAGAAATGCGCTGAGCTGGACCCCACATTCGATACCTCCTCCATGGGCCTGTACTTCATGGATGAAGGCATCGGAAGGCTCTACCAGAAAGAGGACAACCTCAACCGCCTGATCACCACCGCAGCATTGATTTCCCTGCTGATATCCGTCATCGGCATCCTCGGCCTCGTCTACTTCGAGACCCAGTTCCGCCGCAAGGAGATAGCCGTACGCAGGGTACACGGCGCATCGGTAGGCGAGATTCTCGCGATGCTCAACCGCTACTACCTCATCATCACCCTCGTATGCTTCGTAGTGGCCGTACCCGTCGCCATAGTCATCATCCGCTCCTGGGTATCCACCTTCCCCTACCAGAGCCCCGTGCCGGTATGGATATTCCTCGCCGCACTGCTCATCATCGGCCTGATCACCGTCGTGACCGTCACCCTGCAGAGCCGCCGCGCCGCACTGCGCAACCCTGTTGACTCCATAGCAAATGAATAAACTCATCAAAACATAAACTGATAAACCAATTAAATTATAAACCGTTATGATACACGTAGAAAACTTAAGCAAAGTATTCCGCACCGAAGAAATCGAAACCGTAGCCCTCAACAACGTCTCCTTCGACATCAAGCAGGGCGAATTCGTAGCAGTCATGGGCCCCTCCGGCTGCGGCAAGTCCACCCTCCTCAACATCCTCGGCCTCCTCGACAACCCCACCTCGGGCAAGTACGAGCTCCTCGGCAAGGAAGTAGGCTCGCTGAAAGAGAAAGAGCGCACCCAGTACCGCAAAGGCAACATCGGCTTCGTATTCCAGAGCTTCAACCTCATAGACGAACTGAACGTCTTCGAGAACGTGGAGCTGCCCCTCATCTACATGAAGATCAAGGCATCCCAGCGCAAGCAGATGGTCAACGACATCCTCAAGCGCATGAACATCGCCCACCGCGCCTCCCACTTCCCCCAGCAGCTCTCCGGAGGTCAGCAGCAGAGGGTAGCCATCGCCCGCGCCGTCATCGCCAACCCCAAGCTCATCCTTGCCGACGAGCCCACCGGTAACCTCGACTCCAAGAACGGCAAAGAGGTAATGGAACTCCTCACCGAGCTCAACCGCGAAGGCACCACCATCCTCATGGTAACCCACTCCATCAAGGACTCCAGCTACGCCCAGCGCGTCATCAACCTCTTCGACGGAAACATCGTCACCGACGTCAAGAACGAACTCTAGAACTCAAGTCTGATCTCATAACACATTCACCGGGGACGTGCCAAAATGCAGATTTGACACGTCCCTTTCTTTTTCCCCTCTCTGACCAACCCATCAGCCCCCTTTTAGCAACACAAAAACGAGGGCCGTTCCGAGCTGACGCAGAACCAGTTCCCCACGCGTTGCCCCTACCACCCTTCTGGTATTAAGACCCTTGATACGGAAAGGCACGGAAGCCATGGAGAAATTGACGAAATTTATCGCCGCTATCAGCAATATGAGAAGGGAAATGAAGAAGAGCGTAGCAGTGGTCTGACGGTTGCCTTTGGCGATATTGTCGGGGGATACGTCGCGAGTATAGTATGCATCGTGCAGACCGGTAAGGCGTGCCCTGACATCCCTTCCCCCGTTCCCGAAAGATTCCATATACGCATCCAGTACCGGCAGGGCCTGCTGCGGCACCGTAGTCCTGATATAGCAGTAAAATGCCCATGTACTGGTATTACTGATGCTGTAATTGCCGAGATTGACAAGCATTTCCTTATCGACGCTTGAATTATGGGGAAAATCCCTGTACTCCCACTATGGTAAAACTCTCCGCGGCCCCGTATCTCTGCACGTCCGACGAGGCGAATTCCACGAATTTACCGACAGGGGACTCGCCGCTGAAAAGCTTCGCCGCCCCCCTCTCGGAGATGACCACAGTATTTGGATTCCGGAAAAGAGAAGTGTCGCCCTCGATAAATTCAAAGGGAAATACCCGCAGCAGACCATAGTCACAATCAGCAAAGGAAACGGGAACCCCGGGATCGCCGGTCCCGGCCTCCATCATCGGCTCACTTTGGTCCTTATAGTAAAGATAAGTGCCAATGGCCTCAGCCTTTGATTTCCTCAATCATCGGTCTGGAAAAGCTGGCCATGTATGTTCCGGCTTCAGTTCCACCTACGCCGGTGCATTCCAGTCTGTAAATATCCTCATGTCCAGGATAGCATCTGTCATATCTCCAGTCATACAGCACCTGTACCATCAGTATCAGGAACACAGATATAGCGATGGTCAGTCCCGACAAGTTCAGAGCCGAGGAAAATATGGTATGACGGTTAAATCGTATGTGTCTCATGGTGTATCGTTTTTAAATGTTCTACTTCTTCCGAGAGTGACTGCAGCCGCTCGGCCAAGGCCAGGAACTCAGGATCATCCAGTCCCTTACGCAGCAGCGAGCGGGTCATGCCGCAGCACTCGGCCAGCCCTTCCGCAATATCCGGGGAACTGCATCCCGACTCCCGGCTCATGCCGTTCCGGGCCTCCACCCCATTTCTCCGCCTCCAGGAATCCTCCTCCAGCCCTTTCGAGATGCCGTAAAAGATCGAGGTCTTCTTCCTCTCCTGCCTCAGCCTGACAGCGCAGACAAACAGCGCTATAATGGTCACGGGCAGCAATAATGCAAATACAATGAAAATAAAAGGGGCATCCATAGTTATTAAATTAAAGCGTTACTTTTGGAACAATCTGTTGATAATACTCTTCTGTGAGACAATGACATTTACTTTCACCGGCATACCGTCGTGCAGTCTTATTCCGTCCGGTAAACGGACAATACTCAAAGTCGCCTCAAATCCGTTTTTATCATTGAAGTTCAAAACATTTTCGGACATTGATGCAACAGAAGCATCTATGTAACCGGCTTCCTGTGCCGGGTAGCCTTCTACCTCAATCCTTGCAGGCATACCGGTTTTTACCGATTCTGACAAAGCATACGGAACAAAAACTTTAACAGTATAGCTCCCGTTCGCGTCGTCTTTCACAACACCATCAGCACTTATATTCTCCGGATATGGAATAATCCACGCGGCAGCAATCAAAAGAATCAAGACGATGCACACAGCGACAGTTCCTGTCCTGACCAATACAGGAGGTATTTCTCCTATGATGCTCCTGGTCCTCTCACTACGGAGTTCTATGTTGTTAAGACTTTCATTCATAATCTCTAGTTTCCTAATTCAAGTTGATTTTTCACAAGGTTATAGTAAATGCCTTTATCGGCAATAAGCGAAGAATGATTCCCTGTCTCAACAACATGTCCGCTATCAAGGACTATTATCTGATCAGCATTCCGCACGGTGCTCAGTCTGTGCGCGACGACAACCACAGTCCTTCCATTATAGAATCCAGAGAGATTTTCCACTATCACCTTCTCGTTACCGGCATCAAGTGAATTCGTGGCCTCATCAAGGAATATGAACTGAGGATTCTTATATATGGCCCGCGCTATGAGAATCCTTTGTTTCTGTCCCTGGCTTAGCCCCGTGCCGTCCCTTCCTACGCGAGTATTGAATTTTAGGGGAAGACTCATCACATAATCCATGATATTGGCAATCCTGGCAGCTGATGCCAGACGTGTCATATCTATCTCTCCGTCATCTACTGCAATATTCCGGGCAATTGACTCAGAAAATATTACTCCATCCTGCATGACTGCCCCACACTGATGTCTCCACCACTGAAGGCTTATATCTTTCATATCCGTATCCCCCACCAGAATGCTTCCGTCAGAAACGGGATAATAGCCCAGCATCAACTTTATCAGCGTGGTCTTTCCACTACCGGAGGCCCCTACTATGGCTGTCACTTTCCCTTCCGGGATTGTAAAGGAAACATTCTCAACCGTGTTGTTCAATGCATGCATGTCGTATTTGAAGCAAACATCAGAAAGTATAATGTCGTGCCTGCCGCTCTTAAACTCAGTGATACCGCGTCCGGAATCCTCTTCCTCATGGCTGTCATGCACTTCCCCGATACGTTCAAGACTGATCCGGACATCCTGTACAGAGTATATAAAACTCATCAGCTGCTCAACAGGACTGTTCAGTTGTCCGATTATATACTGCACAGCCAGCATCATGCCGAGAGTCATATTCCCGCTAATGACTGCGGTCGCAGAAAGAACTGTTATGACAATATTTTTAACCTCATTTATGAATATGCCCCCTGCTTCCTGCGTCTGCTGCAGCCTCAATGACTTCATCTGCACTCCGAATACATCTGCCCGTGCGTCCTCCCATTCCCACCGGCGCCTCTGGCCGCAGCCCTGAAGTTTTATCTCCTGCATGGAAGTTATCATCTGATAGGTACAGCTGCTGGACACCGCCTGCTTCTCGAAGAGCTCATAATCCAGAATTTTTCTACGTCGCAGAAAAAACATTATCCACAACGCATATAAGACACTTCCAGCAATAAACACGGTAAAAATCCACTTGTCATATATCAGCAGCACGATTCCCAATATGACAAAACTGAGCGAAGAAAACATGACACCGAGCGTCTGTGTTGTAAGAAATCTCTCAACCCTCGCATGGTCACTCATGCGCTGGAGCAAATCTCCCATGAGTTTTGTGTCAAAAAACGACATCGGAAGCCGCAGCAGTTTGATAAAAAAGTCACTTAGAAGCGAGATATTGATTCTCATGCTTATATGCAGCAGAAGCCATCTCCGGATAAAATCTATAGCTGTCCTGCTGAAAGTAAGAGCCAGTTGGCCAAGCAGAATGAGCCAGATGAAGTTGATGTCACGGTGAGTAATACCGACATCGACAATAGACTGCGTCAGAAAAGGGAATATCAACTGTATGATACACCCCGCAAACAGTCCTAGGGCAATCTGCACGAAATACCGGCGATATGGCCGTGCATATCCGGCGAGGAAAGCAAAAGAGGTCTTAGGTGTCACAGGGGGCTGTGACTCAAAAAAAGCCGGCGTGGGTTGAAGTATCAGGGCAACACCTTGCTCTTCTCCGCCTGTTGCCGTGCTTATCCAGCATGTGCGGAATTCTTCCTTAGAACAGGTTATCAATCCCTTAGCCGGATCTGCCACATAAAATTTCTCACCTTTGTTTCCGATACGGTACAATACCGTAAAATGATTCTGTCTCCAATGCAGAATACACGGCAGCGGGGCATGTACGAGCTGCTCCATGGTAACCCTGCCATATACTGTACGCATTCCCACTTTAGCAGCAGCCTCACTTATCCCCTGGAGAGACACACCCTCAGATGTCGGCCGACACCAATGGGAAAGAGCCTCCAGTCCATACTCCTTCCCATAATGCCGGCATACCATGGCCAGGCAGGCTACTCCACACTGCATGGAGTCCAGTTGCTTTATGAAGTGAAAGCGGGACATATTTGTTATTTGGCTTTATTGTAATTGGTGAGACCGGAATCGTAATCACTGTTACTAAGTCTGCGGGCAGTCTGATTCCTGGATTTACCAGATTGGATATAAAGCGTAAAAGTGACTGTTACCAAATGTTTGAAATTACCCCATATAGTCTCCTCTGAGAAATTAAAGTTATCTATATCGGCATAGACTCTGGACGGATATGGATTGTAAATGTATTGTGCACCCAAAGAAATGACCTTGTATTTCCACAGTACTGACATATTCATATTGAATCCCATTCTTGTGTGAATATCTCCATTCACAGTATTTATCGGCAAATTTGCGTTATAGCTGATTACCCAGTTTTTGGGAAGGAACTGTAAGCCAAAACCATAATTATGCAGATGATTCTGTATTTCCTGATTCGGCGTCTGGTATGCAGAATACAAGTAAGTATAGTAAGACCTTATGGTAAACCAGTTAAAGGGGCGATAGCTTAGATTGAAACTGCCGCCAGCCTCATGAATATTGCTGATTCTTTCTGTTCTCTGAAACACATTCTCATCATCAATATACAGAACTGGCATATTTCTGTTAGGATAATAATAGTACCTCACTGCTGGGGACAAGTAGAGCTTACCTCCGGGAGATGAGTACTGCAAAGTCAAATCTGTATAGTAGTAGTAGTACGGCTTTAGTTCCGGATTTCCTTGTATGAAATAATGATCATCCACCGTAAATATGCTGTTCGTAAGTTCACCTACACCCGGCATTGAAGAATACACAGCACCGCTGAGTCTCATAGAGGTGGATTTATCAAATTGCAGATTTAAAGCGATAGAAGGCCTGAGCACGAAATAGTTGATTTTATCATCCGACGCTGTCTTATAGTGATTGTTCTCAAGTCCCAAACCTATATTGTAAGAAAACTTACCTACACCATTGCTGTAGTCGGCAAAAAGGTATTCTTTGTTAGTACTGACATCTGAATGGATAGAGTTGTTGTAGACCTGATTCAGGTTCTTATACTGGTAGTAGAACCCTAAATTGAAATTACCGTTCCATATCTTATCAGTATAAAGGGCTTCAGCAATAAGTGAATAGGACTTATTCTCTGCCAAATTCTCAAATGAATATCCAGAACTCGAATTGAGATTATTGTATGATTCTGATGTGTAGAAAGTGTTTACAACATTGGCCGACAGACTTCTGTCCTTGTTGAAAACGTAAGAATAGTAGAGGTCGGCTGAATACGAAGAGTAGTCACTATTCAGCCTACGACTGTTGAGCAACCCCTCCGTACCGGTTTTAACAAGTTCTTGCTCATACTTTTGAGATCCAGGATTCTTTCTATATTCAAGTTTCGAGAAAAACAGATTTTTGCCCTGATTCCTCTGATAAGTAACTTGTCCTATATGGTATTGTCCGTTATAGCTCCCGGATGTGCCTTGATAGATGTTTCCATAATTAGGATACTCGTATGAGTTATTCATGAGATTTTTGTTTAGAGCCCTGTAATCGATGTAATAGTATGCTGTCACCTGGTTGAGTGAGTCAGTGTAAGTCAGATAGAGTGAGTTTGTTCCATATCCTGCTGTCACCCCATTGACAGTGTTGAGGTATAACGTGTAACGTTTATCATTTTTCTTTTTAGTCCTCACATCTATAACAGCTCCCACATTCTCATGAGCGAACCTCGCAGGCGGATTGCTGTAGTAGTTAATCTCCTCGATATCGGAAGCCTGCATGGCAGCCAAATCCCTATAAGTCATGCGCAGACCGTTAATAAGTACCAGTATCATCTTATTGTCAAATGTTGATATCGATGCATTGTCAGCACTCTTTTTGAACTGAGGCATACTGCCGATTGCATCCAATGCATTCGTACCGGCTTTTATAGCAGACTCACTGAGCAAGAGTTGATCCTTATTCCCGAATGTCTTGAGTTCCTGAGGAGTTACAACAACCTCGTTAAGTGAAAAATAATGCATTATGACATCACCCAAGTCTCCTGATTCACAAGTTATGTCAACCGACTGAAAACTTAAAAGAGAAAGTCTCAACAGATATTTTATGCCGTCAGTAACTGGAAGTTTGAACATTCCTGCCGTATCGCTAACTGTCCAGGTTATCTGAACAGTATCAGGAAGACTGTACAATACACAATTCACTCCTGCAAGAGAGTTTCCTTGTGCGTCCACTGCTCTTCCAGTTATACTGTCCTGCGCATGCAGTTGACTTGTTGCAATCAGGCCAGGCAGTACAATAAATATCATTAATAACCGTTTCATAATTATGAGTTTTTATAACTATATTCGATAAAATCTATCATTGATGCGGCAATATCAAAATCTACTGCTTTTAATTTGCAGTAATTATATTCTCCCGCATCCTTTGGGCATATACCCATGCATATCGGCAGATACTTACAAGATAGGCACACTTCGTTTTCAAAGGATTTTATCTTATATTTTTCCAAATAGTTGTTACTCCAGGAGACAGAACCGTCATTTCGTCGATTGAAAACAAAGAATCTTTGTCCATAATAAAAAGTTTTAGTTAATAAATTTGCCTACGTATAGTTTTCGGCTTATGCTCCTTTTATCAGTGAGGTCTGAATTTTTCTACATCTCGCGTATAATCTCCTCCTGCGCGGCAGCTTTCAGGTCCTCCCGCCAGTACGTCAGGGTGACGAACCAGTACAGGCTGTTGTTTACGGCCTCGCTTCTTTCGAGGCTCACCGTGCAGACCGCACCGTAGGAGCCGGTATAGGTCACACTGCGGCGGGTACCGTCTGCGGAGAGCCCTTCCTCCCTTCGGATGTCCTTCACACGGCCGTATTTGCTGTCCAAGTCCGCTAGCAGGGACGTGTACTCTGGCTCTGCCTCCCCGGGAGTGCCGTAGCCCCTGTTCATGCTGACCATGTAGAATGTCCCGCCGGGGCTGAAGTACATATTGAAGTTCCCCCATTCCCGGCCTCCAAAGCGGATGTCCCGGAGTCTCTTGAACTGCTCGACGTACACCCGCTCAATCCCATCCCGCCGGCAGCTGTCCCGGCTCCGGCCTCCGAATCCCGGAATCTCCAGCATCTCCCCGTAGGTCTGCCCCAGTTCCAGGCCGAGGAAGCGGTCCTGTATTTCCGTCTGTGCGGATGCCGCTATGGCTGTCACCGCAAGCGCGGCAAGCAAAATAACAGTCCGTCTCATGGCTACAATTCCTCCATATATTGTGAGCTGCGCTCGATTTGCAGACTTTCATCACTGTAGTACAGAAAGACATAGTAGTACATGCGCCCGCCGGTGGAGGGCCCGTACTGAAGCACTAATGAGCACGAGCGGCCGCCTTCGTCGATAAAGGTGACCGACTCCAGCATCTCCCTCTCCCATTCGTCCGTCACCGTCCGCTCAAAGCCGGAGTCCTCCGGATACCTTGTGTCCAGATTTTTCAGGACGGTCCTGTAGCGGGCCCGCGCATGGTCCTCGTAGGAGAAATTGGCGTAGAAACGGACCTTGTACAGAAGGCCTGCGTCGGAGAAATAATAACGGCACTCGCTCCACGTCTGGCCCCCGAAAACGACATTCGGGTTCAGACCGGTGTTCACGGCGAAGTATCCGTAGTATCGCGAAGATGTAGTGTTGAAGCCCCGGCATTCCCATCTTTCAGGGTTGCTCACCGACCGGAAGTCCTCTCCCAACCGGCAGCCGAGGAAAGTGCCCTGCACCCTGTCCTGCGCCGGTGCGGCCAGGGCGGAGCAGAGAGTCAGAATAACGATTAGAAATGTTGTTCTCATGATGCACTCGGTTTTATTGGTTCGAGTGCAAATTTAGACGCGGGGACAGCGCGATGCAAGGGAAAAAGACTTCCTTAAAACAAGGGCAATTCTATGACATTCAACATATTACACCTGTTATAAAACTTCTGCCAAAACATAAACCACTGATTTCCAACATATTTCATTTTACGCCTATGGAGGTTTTTTAAAACTTCCAAATCACTATATATCAGCCAATTGAGCACTGATATCGGGAAGTTTTTTCTTATAGAAGAAGCCACTTCCATGCTGGTATCACCTGTATGATTTTCCCGTTTACCGACAGTTCTGTTTCCTCATCAACCGATATGACAGTAAGGTTCTCACACCCGGAACGGTTATTATCTGCCCGGTGTCCGTGGGCAACTCCAAATCACGGGGGATTACATCGAAAGGTATTTCCGACTGTTTGAGCGCTATGAGCGATTTAATCGCATCTTTCCTTTTTACAAGGAAACATTGTAGTCAAGAAGTTTTTCATTGAGAAACTTGGACAGACGCACCGGACTTCCCATCTTCTTGGCCAGCTGCGTCTTCCATTTGTTGAGCCGGTTCATGTCCATCCGGAAGATGACGCTGACCGCATTCGGGGAGATGCCGCAGCACATCAGGGCCACGAGCTGCCGGTCCTCCTCCGTAAGCCACGGATATTCGGAGTAAAGCCCGTTCAGGAATCCGGGATAGGATGCCTCCATCAGTGCCCCCACCTGCGCGAACGTATTTCTGTCCGCGACGGTGGAGTCCAGCACCTCCTTCACCCTCCGGCCCAATGTCTCCGGACGGGACGCGCTCTCGAGATAGATATTCGCCAGTTCATCCGTAACCAGCAGCAGCCTCTCCGTAAACGCAATCAGTTCCCCGCTTTCCTTGCGCCTCTGATTCCTCTGCCGAAGCATCCTCGCCATCTCCCTGCTCTCCCTCACCTCAGCCTCCAGACTCTCGATCTCCTCCTGTTGCCCCTGAATCTTATCCTTCTGCACCCACGTATCCCCCTCCAGGTCCTTGGAGATACTGTAGAACATGGACGTCTTTTTCCGTTCCCTCCTCAGTGCAGCCCTACAATCGAAATACGCATATACGACCACGGCCAGCACCAGAGCCATAACTATCAATATGATATTAAACTGCATTGTCATGATGCAAAGATACTCAAAATTATATTTACCTTCTCCTGAAACCGGTATCATCTGAACCCGACAGTCCCTCACAACAAGCTCTATTTCAGAATACTTCCCTGGAATACGAAGTTCAGATAACACCCATCACCTCCGCATCTGAACAATCGACATCGAAATAACTCCTTAACCTTGCGCATTTTACCCAATTCCTTCAAGTTCAGATCAAAATGGACAGAATCCGCCTCAAATTTTCCCTTAACTCACCACCCGCCCTACAGTTACCTCCTGGCTGTATTTTTCTCCATCACCTGAGTTCGGGCAGCAGCTCATAAGTCCGACTTCACTCTGATCTGAACTGCAACAACACCAATAGTACTTTATATGTCAAGCTATTAGCATCTACACATGAGTTCAGATCAGTTCATCCTCCCCAGTATCTGAACCGGACTGATTCCCGTAACACGCTTTGCACAAATGATTTAGACAAATGGCCTCGGTGCAGACTAAATAAATAAACGTCAGTGACGCACAGCCCGCAGCCCCTCCGGCAGCACCGGCATAGCCCCCTCGCACGAACAGACATAGGCGGAGACATTAACCGCCAGACGATGCGCTTCCTGAATGGATAGTCCGCGAATCAAAGCAGACGCGAACGCAGCCGTAAAGGAATCTCCAGCGCCCACTGTATCAGCGACCTTCACCTTCGGCGTATCGAGAAAGGAGACATCCTCTCCACCGGAGGCAAACACGTAACTGCCCTGCACGCCGCATGTCAGAATCAGAATTTTCAAATCAAACTGGTGCATGAGCCTTCTGCACAGTTCAGTAGAGTCTACGCCCGTCAGAGACAGCATACCGGAAAGGACAGTCAGTTCTTCCTCATTTATCTTGAGAATATTACATTGCCGAAGAGCATCCATGACGACATCACGGGTGTAGAAATGTTGCCTCAGGTTGATATCCAGGATGCGCCACTGTCCCTCCCCGGCTGGAACAGCATCGACAAAACGGGAAACAGTCCGGCATGACACCGGACTGCGGCGGGCGAGTGTTCCGAAACAGACTGCCCTCGTCCGTGATGCCAGCTGCCTGAGAGCGGAAGTCCAGGGGATATTGTCCCACGCGGCCTGCATACGGATATCATACCGGGGCACTCCATCTGCATCAAGCTCGACACCTACAGTACCTGTCGGGAAATCAGTCATTCCGATCAGGATATTAAATCCGGGACCAAGCCTCTGCCCCTTTGACACACCGCTATCTGTCAGACCGGTACATCCCGGCAGCGGATACGCCGACATGGTTTCCACCAGCTCCCTGACAGCTGCTTCCCCGGCCTCATCCCTTCCCACCGCACTCACCAGCACGGACTCCAGACCGAATTGAGAAACATGGTACGCAAAGTTTGCAGGAGCGCCACCAAGCCTGCGCCCGCCCGGCAGCATATCCCAGAGAAGTTCTCCGATTCCGACTACGAATTCTTTTTCCATATCTACAAAAACGTTTTTTCGGTAAATATACGTAGAAGCCGAGAGCAGAGCAAATCTATTTGCTATGCCGAGGCGCAACAGTATAAATGGCGAAGCCAAATATACGCAGAAGAATTACACATGATACACACATCTTTCTGCCTGTTCCTGGGCAATCTTCCATTCTGAGCGCAGCATACTGACCACTTCCATGCTCTGCTCCCAGGTCAGTTGCGCAAAACTGGCGCTGCCATACCGCGGTACGAGCTCGGTATCCACCAGTTCGCACAGCAGCTGGTCCGGCACCAACAGCCGTCCATGCCCCTTCTCGTACTTCAGCCAACTGTCCAAATCCGCCTCATCCCCTTCCACAGACTTAAGAGTCACCGGACTGACAGACGCATTCTCCTCCATCTGCTCCTTCTCCCACTTCGGGCCGGAGTATCTGGTAGTAAAATACATAAACCTGCCTGAAGTAACGAACAGAGTCTCCACCATCCGGTAATCGACAATACTCATCGGGTCTATCATCCCCTCCCTATCACCGCCATAGCACTTGGGCAGGGGCGTCTTCTCCCGCTTGATCACAGGCGCACTGCCGATACTGTAAAGAGAGCCGGGATAGGCGAAATAACATACCGCCGAAGAGTACGGATAGACAAATGGATTGCCCACCAGGCCATGGTGCACCGGATTGCGGATAATATATGCCAGAAGCGTGACAATATGCAGGTTACCGGCCACCTCAAGCACTTTACGCGATACCTTGGGCAGACTCACCCCGTACTTACAGTAATAATAATTGGCATAGCTCACCCCCAGCATCCGGAAAAACTTGCCGATATCATCAGCCATTACCGCCAGATGATAATGATTGGACATCACGGCATAAGCCAGCACGCGCACCTTATACTTGAGAGCAAGCAAGGCCAAAGTATTGATAAAACGGATGTAATCCTGTCTGCTGCGGAACATCAGACCCCTCCTGCAGCGCACACACAAATGATAGATTTTGAGATTCTCCATATATCTTCCCTCCTGTTCTAACTTTAAACTGTACGGAACAAAGCTAGGTATTATTACTCACATTCCAAAATGCTATAACGCTATTACAATCTGGGTAAAATTTTTTACTTCCTATAAATCAAACTTCTTCCTGTTGCCCCCGACCTTACCGCATCACACATCACCCTCACCACGGAGCTATCTCCCGCATTAGCAACACGTTCCATCCTATAGACATCTTTCATTCCACCAATATCTTCCCTCCTGCCTGGAATCCACAGCTCCTGCACGCAGTACGACATCCTACATCCCATCCGTCAGCATCCATTTTCCCTGTCCCCGCCGGGCTGCATCTGATCCTTCCCCATACTTCTTCCTCGTAGCATCTGAACCTCAACTGATATGATATCTTGCGGTTTTTCAAGGATTTTCAGCAATATCGTGAGTTCAGATTGACGGGAGCATATTTGCATCTGAACTTAGATGAGACTGGGCAGCTTACAATCAATCAGGCATTTACCTCAAGTGTGCCCGTTCAGATACATCCTTACTCATTATCCGCAGACTCACCCTGCCCCGCCCACACACTGCTCTCACCGTGATTCAGCGTGCTGCATCCATATCCTTGGTACGGGTTCAGCCTTAATCTGAACGTGAAATATTTTGGCAACAGCAAGTTATTCAGCAATTTACAGCAATGCGTCCGGTTCAGATGCCATTGATATGGGGTCAATCTGAACTGAGCTAATTCCAGTCAGCAGCCGACAATCAAGGCATTTCACTCTAGTGCACAGTTCAGATGGGGAACAAAGGGAGAATGGGTACGAAACGGGACAGAGTGAAAAGAATCGATGAGATGCAGAATAAAAAATTCGGAGAGTGATAGGAGTGCCGGAGAAGTTAAAGGACAAGGGAAGCAGGGGCGCAGGAATGCTGCGGGCAAAAAACAACCGCCCCGGGCATCAGTCCGGAGCGGTCGGTCAAAAAACAAACGAGTATGTATTACAAAATTACTCTGCTGCGTTGTCACGGTTGCCTCCACGGGGGCGGCGGTCACGGCGGCGGCCTCCGCGTCCGCGGCGGTCGTCACGGCGCTCACCTGAGCCTCCGGTAGGCTTTGCGAATGTACCTACGTTGGGGGAGAGGTCACGCTTGCCATAAACCTCACCGTTGCAGATCCATACCTTGATACCAAGAACACCTACCTTGGTGTGGGCCTCGGCGAGAGCGTAGTCGATATCGGCACGGAAGGTATGCAGAGGGGTACGGCCTTCCTTGTAGAGTTCCTTGCGGGCCATCTCAGCTCCACCGAGGCGGCCGCTGATAAGGATCTTGATACCCTCGGCTCCCATACGCATGGTGCTGGCAACTGCCATCTTGATGGCACGGCGGTAAGATACACGGCCCTCGACCTGACGGGCGATGTTGTTGGCCACGATGTTGGCGTCGAGCTCGGGTCTCTTTACCTCGAAGATATTGATCTGTACCTCTTTGTTGGTAATCTTGCGGAGCTCTTCCTTCAGCTTGTCAACCTCCTGGCCGCCCTTGCCGATGATGGCGCCGGGACGGGCTGTATGGATGGTCACTGTGATAAGCTTGAGGGTCCTCTCGATGACGATCTTGGAGAGGTTGACTTTGGAGATACGGGCATTGAGGTACTCACGTATCTTGGAGTCTTCGAGCAGCTTGGCTGCATAGTCATCCCCGCCGTACCAATTGGAGTCCCAGCCGCGGATGATTCCTATTCTGTTGCTGATAGGGTTGATTTTCTGTCCCATTTATTTTTCCTCCTGATTAGCGGGTTCGTTGTTTACTTCTGCTTTGGCGGGTTTCACTCCGACGATGATGGTCACGTGGTTGGAGCGCTTGCGGATACGTCCGGCGCGGCCCTGAGGGGCGGTGCGGATACGCTTGAGGGTAGTGCCCTGTCCGACCATGATGGTCTGTACGATGACGTTGCCGTCCTCGAGTTCCTTACGGGCACCTTCGTTCTTGGCTTCCCAGTTGGCGATGGCGCTTCTGAGGAGCTTCTCAAGGCGGATGGAGGCCTCTCTCTTGGTGTACTTGAGGATATCAAGAGCATGGTTGACCTCAACGCCTCTGATCATGTCAGCGACCAGACGCATCTTGCGGGGCGATGTAGGAACATCGTTCAGCTTGGCGATCGCTGTTGTCTTCTTTATTTCTTTCAGCCTGTCGGCCATTTCTTTCTTACGAGATCCCATTGTGATTCTTTTTAATTATTAACGGTTGCCCGAATGTCCTTTGAATGTACGGGTCGGCGCAAACTCTCCGAGCTTGTGTCCTACCATGTTCTCGGTAACGTATACCGGAATAAACTTGTTTCCGTTGTGTACAGCGATGGTATGGCCGACAAAGTCAGGAGAGATCATGCTGGCGCGGGACCAGGTCTTGATGACTTCTTTCTTCTTGGTGCCCTCGTTCATGGCAAGGATCTTCTTCTCAAGACTCTCCTGAATGTAGGGACCTTTCCTAAGTGATCTACTCATAATTCTCTGATTTTATTCCGGTTATTTCTTACGTCTTTCGATGATAAACTTGTTCGAAGTATTCTTCGGATTACGTGTCTTGTAACCCTTTGCAGGAATACCCTTGCGCGAGCGGGGATGTCCTCCGGATGCGCGTCCTTCACCACCACCCATAGGGTGATCGACAGGGTTCATCACAACGCCACGGTTGCGGGGTCTGCGGCCGAGCCAGCGGCTGCGTCCTGCCTTACCGGACGACTCGAGGTTGTGGTCGGAATTGGAAACCGTTCCCACGGTGGCACGGCAGGTCACGAGCACCATTCTGGTCTCACCCGAAGGGAGGCGGAGGATGGCATGCTTGCCCTCGCGTGCTGTAAGCTGAGCGAATGTTCCGGCGCTGCGGGCCATTGCGGCACCCTGACCGGGACGGAGCTCGATGTTGTGGATAATGGTTCCGAGAGGAATTTCTGAGAGGGGAAGAGTATTGCCGAGCTCAGGAGCCACGCCGGGACCGGACATGATGGTCTGGCCTACGCGGATGCCTGCAGGGGCGATGATATATCTCTTCTCTCCGTCGGCATATACTACCAGCGCAATGCGGGCACTGCGGTTGGGATCGTACTCAATGGTCTTGACGGTTGCGGGGCAGTTGTCCTTGTCACGACGGAAGTCGATGATACGGTACATTCTCTTGTGTCCGCCACCGATGTAGCGCATGGTCATCTTGCCGGTGTTGTTGCGGCCGCCGGACTTCCTGATGGGCTCGAGAAGGGACTTCTCGGGCTTTGTGCAGGTAATCTCGTCAAATGCGCTTATTGCCTTATTTCTCTGACCAGGTGTGGTCGGTTTGAATTTACGTATTGCCATAGGATTAAATGTTGCTATAGAAATCAATCTTGTCCTCGCCTGCCAGTGTCACATAAGCTTTCTTATAGTGATTGGCACGGCCTCTGAGTAATCCCGCCTTGGTGTAGCGGCTCTTACGCTTGCCATGGTAGTTGACAGTGTTTACGTCCTTCACTGTCACTCCGTAGTGCTCCTCGACAGCCTTCTTGATCTCTATCTTGTTGGCTGCACGGTCTACTATGAAACCGTAACGGTTCAATTTATCGCCCAGAACCGTCATTTTCTCTGTTACGATAGGCTTAATGATAATTCCCATGTCTCCTATGGTTTATTTGCGTCTTGCTGCAATGATGTCCTGAACACCGTCCACCATCACGAGCTGATAGGCGTTCATGATGTTGTAAGTGTTGATCTCGTCTACGGAGATTACATTGACATTCTGAAGGTTGCGTGAAGACTTGTAAATATTCTCACTGTTTTCGGGAAGTACGAACAGGGTCCTTCTTCCGTTGGCTTTGATATTGTCCAGAATCTGGATGAACTCCTTGGTCTTGGGAGCGTCCATGCTGAAAGGCTCCACCAGGATGATGGCATTCTCCTGGGCCTTGTAGGTCAGAGCCGAGTAACGGGCCAGCTGTTTGAGCTTCTTGTTGAGCTTGAAGCCGTAGTCATGGGGCTTGGGACCGAATGCACGGCCACCGCCTACGTAGATGTTGGACTTGATGCTGCCGTGACGTGCTCCGCCGCCGCCTTTCTGACGACCCATTTTCTTGGTGCTGTAGCTGACCTCGGAACGGTCCTTGGTCTTATGGGTACCCTGACGCTGGTTGGCCAGGTACTGCTTTACGTCGAGATAGATCGCGTGGTCATTCGGCTCGATACCGAAGATAGTCGAATCCAGGGTCACTTTCTTTCCCGATTCTGTTCCGTCGATTTTGTAAACTGACAATTCCATAACGTTAGTCCTCCACGATTACGTATGAACCCTTAGCTCCGGGAATAGAACCCTTCACGAGAACCAGATTGTTCTCAGGGATAACCTTGATAACTTTGAGGTTGAGAACCTTTACGCGGTCACCGCCCATGCGGCCTGCCATTCTCATACCCTTGAATACTCTTGAAGGCCAAGAGGATGCACCCATAGAACCAGGGTGACGGAGTCTGTCGGCCTGACCGTGGGTAGCTCCGCCCACGCCGCCGAATCCGTGACGCTTAACGACGCCCTGGAATCCCTTACCTTTAGAGATACCGGTAACGTCTACCCATTCCACTCCCTCGCTGAGGTCTGAAACGGTCACTGTGTCTCCAAGCTTGAGCTCCTTGGGGAAGTCCGCCTTGAACTCCACCAGTTTGCGCTTGGGTGTGGTTCCTGCCTTGTCAAAATGGCCCTTGAGAGCCTTGCTGGTGTGTTTTTCTTTCATCTCGTCATAGGCAAGTTGTACAGCGGCATAACCATCTTTCTCTACTGTACGAATCTGCGTGACAACACAGGGACCAGCCTCAATAACGGTGCATGGGATATTCTTCCCATCAGCATCGAAAACGGAAGTCATTCCGATTTTTTTTCCAATTAATCCAGGCATTGGTTTAATTAATTTGTTGTTAATCAATGAACTAATAGCTCCCGCGCACTTTTCGCGGGCTGCAAATATACCACTAATTTTTTAATTACCAACCATTTTCGTGAATTTTTCCAGGTTTCAGCGGTAAAGTCAGCACCATCCAGGCAAAATATTAGTTAATCCGCTCTAAAAGTGTCAACCTAAATCAGGGAAGGTCAGAGGCACGACTGCTGCAGACGGGCATCTGTGGTCCAATATGGTAGACTCTCCCGAGCGCAGAACGTGGAGCGGATATTCCTTCGAGCAGCTTTGTCTTCACCACATCCCCCAGATAAAGGCCGGACTCGGAATATCCGGTATCCAGAGTTACGTATCTTCATGGAATACCGCCGCCGCAGACGGCCACAAAGGAGGTCAGATAGACCTGGTCATCGACCGCCGCGACCAGACGGTCAATCTATGCGAGATGAAATTCTCATCTGGCCCGTTTGAAATAACGAAAAAATACCTTGATCAGATGCAGGAACGCAGGGAACTGTTCAGAGCGGCCACGAAAACCAGAAAGGCCCTGCATCTCACCATGGTCACCACCTACGGCCTCAAACCGAACGCATGGTCCGGCATGATACAGAACGAAATTGTACTGGACGATCTGTTCGCCGCAGACCCTAAATAAAACTGTTCGTCATTGACTCAGTCTGCTTTGCTCATCTTCACTCACTCTACTACTTCTTCACAGACACTTGTGTAAATACACATACTAACGCAAAGTAATCCAGGTTATTTAAAATTCACACACTCTTGAAACCAGACTGTCGCTGTCTTGAGAAATGTCAGACAGTACTTGCCTGCGGACTCATAATACGGTTCTGAGTATTTGCCCAATTTCTTACGGATAGAATCACGGTACTTTCCCAAGGATGGCGCGAACACTGCTGTTGACGGCACTATCACTCCCCTCTGCTGGCTGTTTACATTCAGAAATATTCCAGACTGTTCGTCAAGAGCGGTTACCAACTTACGGTTAACCTCCATAGCAATATCAGCAAAAGTATTGTTCGCTATATGATTGGAAATATCAAACTCTCTGATCTCCTTACGGGACAGAAGACTATCTATAACCTGCCGCATTAAGGTCTCTTTATATTTTGAAAGGGATTCCGATGTTATATTGTATTGGCTTATATTAGCGCATAAATCAACACATAACTCAGGATCATTTTTCAAACTCCTATCAAAGAATTCATCCAGCAATTCTGCTGACAATAACGAAGTCTCTGGGAATACGGTATGCAAAGAAATATCATCTCCTTTTGTTTTCAATTCATTATACCACACTCTAAAATTGTTAATCAAAGATATCAAGTTGGCATAATTTGAATAAAATTCAGTATGCAGCCCCTGAAGTTTGGTAATCAACGTCCATGCTGAAAAAGTCTTCAGTTTCAAGAAGCGCTTTTCCTTCTCTTTGACATTAATCTCATTATGCAGCTTGTCAATCTCAGCATTGATGCGATCACGCTCGTCCCGCCAATCACGCCAGACTATATGTCCATTTCTATAAGTGATTATTATAGCTACAGCAAAAACAGCCAGAAGCCATAAAAACTGACCTCCGTCAATCTTATGGAAGAAATCTGTCGGCCCAAAGTACGAAACCAAGGTACCGCTGCCCACAAAATAACTTACCAAACGGCTTATTGCTTTTGCCATCAATACTCCAACGACTCCCCAAATAGACATCCAGAAAGATTTCACAAATGATTTCTTCCGTAAGAGCCAACTGACAATTGCCAAAATCGCAAAAATTATAATCCACACCAGAAAAGGCTTAAATGTAAATTGAAAATCCGGATCTGCGCTGGACACATGAAGGAAATCCACAAATTGCTTATACATAACGGCCAGCAGGACTGTTCCTGTCAAGAATGATGCAGAACGGAAAAGCAAATCCTTTTTGTACTTATTCATCTTCTCATCATTCGCATCACACTCTGCCTCTTTTGCACTTATTTTCTCCTTTAAAGACTCCTGTTCTGCTGTCAGCAGGGCTTTATTAGCGTCTATGAAGCAGTCCCGCTGATTGGGATTACAATACATCTGCTTCAGAGACTCAAAATAGACTCTCAATTCCTTCCTATCATTACGTAGTTGCTCCGCAGTATGCTCTTCAATATACAATTCGTTTTTCTTGACTGCATACTGAATATGTAAGTCACTGCTGTCTATCGTAAGAGGCATAACCTCCATATTGTCAGGACAAGTCACCAGTTTCTCTATTTCTGTAAAGATACAGGCATAATTCAGTAAGCCCTCATGCTCTACATAGCTGTAGGGAATATAGCAATATCCATTATCTCCCCAGTCTGTTCCCCAAGAGTTCCTGACTATAAACATCTGAAGATCATCACTGAATCCGACAATGACCATTGCATGACAGCTATGGAGGTCCTCCTCTGACTCCTGCTCTATCACCGATGCTATTTCTTCATCACCAGGCATAGGAATATAACCACCGGCCCTGCCAAACTCAAAAAAAGACTTTGTCAAAGTAAAAGATGCGGCAACAGGGCAATTGTCTACTAATGCCGATTTAATATCACTTACCTTCGAATTGACGTTCATCGCCGAGACCAACTTCCTCCCAGCAGCATCCGCATAAGCCTCATCGCTTGGTTTCTTACTGTAAACCTGATCATTGTAAGGCCATACACTTTCCAATGCGATTCCATACTTTATAAGAGCGTCTATAGAAGGTTTGAAACGTGAGCCAGAGTCATTATTCACACCACCGTCTCCATCAAGATCGCGGGCATTGTAGTAAAGAAACGCCTCACTTAAATCAAACTCCTGAGCCGCATTCAAGTGCATCACATATTCAAATATCGAGGTCAAGGCAAATGAGAGACATGAACCCTGCTGCCCTTGATTCTTAACAGACGTGAACTTGCTCCTCATGTCAAGGCTCCTTACCTTAACTTCATGCGGAGTATATGTTTCTGCCAAAGGTACCTGCTCAACAGACGGAAGAAGACGGAATTTCTGATTCTTAAAGTGTATATAACCGTCTTCCACATAAAATTCCTTTACCTTCTCAGAATCTCCAATCTGTTTGTTCAACGTCTCCAAATCATTTTTAAGATTGCGGATTGCTGTCTCGGAATTAATCAGACGTGCGTCAAGTTCCTTGAGTTTCTGAATCGGATTAACAGGATTTTCACCTCCCAGCTTATAATAATGAGCATGGTCATTATTTATATAATACTCTATAGGTTCATCAAACAACTTATCTACAGTAACAATATCCTGTGTAAATATTGTCTCTGAAAAAAGTTCGCAGTCTGTTTTGGCCAGGCACACTGCGAGAATCGCTGCCTGCATTGTGATTGCGCTCTGCTTCTTGAGCGTATCTTTGCAACGGTCAACGATTTCCTGCACATCATCGGTAAACTTTTTCTGTATATCCTGATACTCATCGTCTGCCTCACTATTGCGATGCCCGTCCAACTGCTGAAACAGTGTGGAAAGCAGTGTCGCCTTGTCTTTAAGCATGTTGTTCACCACAACATATGCATTATTGACATCAACTTCTCTGTCGTTCACATGAGCAGCATCCATGGCATTCAGCATGGATTTACTCAACAAATATTCAGCATACAGATACTTATCCAGACATAAAGTAGAGAAACCGAATGCCACAACATCCATATATTCCACAGTATTCGGGAACATTTCATGGTAATATCCGGCACATAGTATAGAAAAATGAGATAATATCGTTGCGAAAGAATCTGCGTTCAATCCTAAGGAAATACCGTTCTGGGAAGCATTCTGCATCACGATGAAATGAGTACTGTACCCAATAGACTCAGCATCCCTGAATGCCTTATATTTCTCCACCTGGTTCTTTGACGGGCTGGTAATAACATAATCTGGTTCTATTATAGATGCCATATCATCACAAAAACCCATAAAATCCAGATCTACCGGACGCCCTGCAAGTTTTATTATCCTATATAAATACTCCGCAGACTCCAGTGCCTCACTCTTATAAAGAGGAAAATGAATCATCGTATATAAGGACGCATTTGCGCCCACATTGCCAACACGGAGAATCTGATTGAATATGCCATTCAGGAATAAATCTTTGTCATCCTCCGGGTTATCAGTAAGCCGTCCCAACTCTCTCCATTCCAGCTGCAATGAACTATGCTGAATCATGTCCTTTATATCGATAGCCCCCTCCGGATAAAGCAACTGCCTGACACGTCCGTCATCTACCACAAACTGATTAACGGAGGAGAGGAGCTCCTCCCCTCCGTACTTGTAAACTTTCCTGCCGATATTTGAAACTATTTCCGCAAATTCTTTACCGATAAATATATGCGCAAAATGTTCCATCTCCAATTATTTAAAATTCTCAATTGAATTGATAAAATCCTTCTGTATGAATTCCCATTCCTTGACAAAACGCTCCGTCTCACCGTTCTGCTTTGAGAAATATGTCAATGAATTCTTATCCGTACATACTACTTTGTCTATATAATCCGCCATACCGTCATCAATAACACCCTGTATCATCATCTTATACACCTCCTTGCCTTTTGAGCGGATATCATTCAGTATCTTGTCATGCAATGTATTTCTAAGTTCGGGAAAAACAATTGTCTTGAAATAATTGAACGCTTTCTCTCTTTGAGTGGTATTGCCAAGGGCTGCCCATTTGCCATCTAAAGTCATCGCTGTACCATCCTCATTCCACACCTGATACTTTCCCTTATAGCAACGGATGTATTTTGTATGTGGTACATCTTCCTTACTTTCAATTTTTATTGGCTTCTTATTACTGTCTTTCTCCATGATGTATTGAGTCTCAACAACATCTGTCCACCCAAAGAAATTTCCGCAAATCCAATAGAACTCAACCTCATTCTGCATCTCCGGTTTCAGTTTAAAATCTATTGAACGCATAGTATCAAATATCTGCTTGTCAAAGTGGGGGTTGAAGCTTGTAGTTCCTGTCGTCATAGCATCACGGACAAGAACACTGTATTCACGATCTACGGTATTCTCATCAAATGCGCCTATACAATATGGAATAATAGCCATGTCGGAACGATAGAAAATGATCTTCTGCTTCATCGAATCAAACTCAGAGAAAATGAACTCCTTCTTAATATCCGGCAATAGAGTCCTGTCACTTTCCAGTCTTGTCTTCTGATTACTGTCATTCTTGTAGATTGATATCAGATAGTTCTGAACCATCATTGCAGTCGGCAACATACCGCGTGTCTCACTGAGTTGGCCCCGGTCATCAAGACGAAGAAGCCGGCTTGACTTTTCTGAAACAATCTTTTTGAAAGCCGCGTACTCTTCCGCTGAGAGCCCTTCAACGACATCTATGATAAGTTTGTCACAATACGCCTTTGCCTGCGGTAATGACAGACAATAGTCATGTATCTTCCCATGCAGTTCCTTATTGACATCAACATTCATGATTGATTTGCCCAAAGAACTGAAAAATCCATCATAGAATGCCTCATCTGGCAAGAATTCCATGGTCTGCCTCTCCTGTGCGGACAGATCATACTCAAAGACATGGACAGCGGCACTGTCATTCTGCTTTGATGTCAGTTCGTCCTTATACTGTTTTTTCAATGCCGAAAGTTTATTGTCCAGATCTTCTATGCAATCATGCAGCGAGCCAGCCTCAGTCAACAGATTTGTATATATCTCAGATGCGACTTTACGACGTTCCGCTTCCAGATTGTCAATCAGGATATCCCTGGCAATCTTCCCGATACCGTCTTCAAGCATAACAGCCTTATTCTTCTTTGACTTGAATATCTTTTTTGAATACCCTTCGTAATCCTTATATTCCTTTTTAAGAGCAGACTGCTTGTCCTGAGCATTCTTCTCATACAAAGACCGTTCAGTATCCATCTCTGTGCGGTAGATCGAGAGATTTGTCATCAGAGTAGACAGGAATCCCTTCGTATTCGCTATGCCATTTTCCGCATGTACCAGAGTTTCCACCTTATCCTGCAATGATTTTCTAAGGTTTTCCATACGCGTGTCTATGACCTTGTTGTCCGGGAACTGCGGCCGACTTTTCACATACCGCTCAACAGCCTGTTTTATATCAGAAATAGAATCTTCGACATCAAGCGGTGCCGGACTTATATTGACTTTTTTAGGATCATAGATACTGTCTATCAACTGATCAAAGTTCAGGTCCTCACGAATCTTATTCTCAAGAGCCCAGTCTATTGCCGCTTTGTCTACATCCAAAGATATGTTCTGCATATTGGTTATGAGATGCAGCGCAGCTTTAAGTGAATAGACTTCCGCAAGTTCCTGTCCTTTATAGACAACTTGACAGGCCCCAAGACCCTGAACCCATCCAAGCTTTGGAGTTATGTTATATGAGCCCTGCTGCCATCCAGTGTTGCTTGCTCCTGAGCGGACTTTGTTGCCCATCTCTCCTCCTGAAACATACATACTCAAACCCACCACCTCACAAAGTTTGTTGATGTGATCTACTTTCTTACCGTTCTCTGTCTCATTGTCAACCACATAAAACTCATCATAAATCGGCTGACGCAGTTCTCTGCTGCGACCATTTAAAGAAACCCTAATAGGATTCTCACTTGACGCACCCATAAGATAGTCCAAATCCATGATTGCAGAATATGCATTTGCGATAACACGGGGAGTCTTGTTACCAGAAGGATCCATCGCACGGAAAACACTGTGAAGTATTCCATAACCTATGATATGGACTTGGTTCTGATACTTCTCCCGTATAAGCTGAGCGACATTGAGGAACGAACCAGCCCCTGTACCTCCTGCCAAAGACATTGCGATATGAATGTCTATCGGTTGATTAACTACCTCAGAGGCATCCAGCGTCGCTTGTATGTTCCTGACCTGTGTTATGCAGTCTGAGATACGGCGGATAATATTGTCCTGAATCATCTCGGTAAGAAAACGTCCATAAGTACGGACCTGACTGGCACCATCGCTGATACGATTACCGAGATAGCGGGTATTAGAAGGAAACATCCATGCAAAATCGCCCCTCTCACTCCTGACATCATAAAGAGTTTTCGGACTTGCGGCCGCCACATTTGAAAAAGACAGAAAGTCATCATGCATATCTGTTGCAAGATTCGGATCTTCCGGAGCCGCCAGATCAAAGTCTACCGCCGCAAAAGCAATTTGTCCGGGAATGTTATCCACTCCCTTATAGGCTTGTTCATATAATTTTTTCGCATAAGATACAGCTGTAAGCCCTGTACCGCCTAAACCGATGTAAATTGAAGGTCTGATTGCCATAATATAATGATTTTTAATTTATAGTTGTATCTGTACTTTCTCGTCACGGGAGTTTGTCACTATAACACTATCCCCCTTCATGACGCTATCCGGAGCAATTCCATAGTACGCCTTGCCCTCAAAGCGAATCTGCCGGTGTCTTATGCCGTTCGTAATGACAAAATCCTTATCCCAGAATTCGTTCACCTCATACCTGACATCACCTACAAAAAGTTTTTTGAGAAAAGATGTTTTCTTTGACTTATTAGAGCAAACCAGCTTGTATGCAGATCCCATCCGTATCGGCCTGCCTGCTCCCGAGCCATAATCAAAGTAAACCTTGTTGAAGCAGGTACTGGGATTAACGAACAAGTGAACTATGACAATCCATGCCAATAGAACGATGACAATGACAGTCAATACTAACATCGAGCCTTTTGCAAGCGGATTCATTACATCCTCTTTCTCTATGACGATGCCGTGTTCTAGTTCTACCGCATCAATTCTGTCAAGCCCATTGAGACTTTTAGGCTGAAGAGCCAGCATGTAACGGCCTTCAGGCACCGAAAGTCCGAACTCGATTCCGACAACTACCTCTCTGTCTGCCGCTGTAATATTCAAAAGATTGTCTTCACACATCTCACCGTTCTTATAAAGGATGACATCTTCTATCTTTCGCTTGGTATTGATGTCTATCAACTCAAAAGTCAGCACATTGTCCCATTGTCTGAGAGCATCCTCGTTGAATTCAAAGACAAGGGTCTGCTCCATCCTGACCGGTTCATATTTTCTGAAAAGGAAATCAGAATATTGACGGGTCTGTCCCCAGAAAAGCGAATTCTCATCCTGCCTCCCACACGAAGAGAGCAAGGCAACGGCCAGCATTACGGCAAAAAAGGCCAGTACATATCTTTTCATGATGATTACCGTTTAATAGTGATAGTCAGGGTTTTTTCAGGCTTGTTAATCAATTCCAACTTAAAATCATCCGATGCAAGTCTGATAATGGCATTCGCTCGGTCCGCATCCACAAGCTCTATTTCAAACACCACTGTTGATTTTTCGGGAAGCATGTTTTTAAGTTCCTCATATGGGTAACGGAACCTGAGAGGAATTTCTATCTGATTGTTCTCAAGAGTAAATTCCTCATCTTCAATATCCAGAATATCCTCAGCATCATCCTCTGCTGATACCGATACCTTCACACCGTCAGGGAGAGGGTCACGCTCATTGATTTTGAAGGTCAGTACAGCCGTTTTGTTGTCCTTTATATTGACAGAGACCTTCTTCGCCGGCTGCAGCGTAAATGACGGCTTAAATGCCTCCCCCGGATATACACCGGAAACATTCTTCGTTTCCTCCAGTGTTTCCTGTAAGTCATCATCCGTGGCACTGACAGTAAGCATATAATAATACAGATAGGCGAAGATCTCATCATCATCCAGGTCTTCCCACTCCTCTATCTCCTCACAAAGATCCTTTATCGTGGTCTGTCTCCCGTCACTGAGCCTTTCATTCTGAACGCCGTCGGTCAATATGACAAGAAAATTATCGGCATCCGGCCTGATATATCTGGATTTTGCCTGCCGAATAGCGGATATGACATCAGTATTGGTTAGTTTTCTCTCCGACTTGATTTTTGCAGCAAATTTATCAATTTCCTCACTGAGCAAGGAAATTCCATCTTTTGTTGCTTTTCCTAAAAAAGTGTCTAACAATCCTTCTTTTCCACGGAAAGGACATACCATAATAATAGTATTTGGATCTATTTTAGAACTAATCTGCTTCTTTAATAAATTTACGACTTTGTCAAAAATATCTTTTTCGGGGTCAATTATCTCTTTTCCTCTGTCATCTGTACCGACATACCCGCACATAGAGTAAGTAACATCCCAAAGATAGATGTACCGCTGGGGTGTATAATGATTCTGCGCCGAGACTGCCTCTGTACAGAATAAAGACAATACTAAGAGTAAAATAACTTTTTTCATAAGTCTTTTCCTCTAGTTAAAGCAGTCCGCCTAACAAATTAGACAATACATTTTCTCCTACATCCTCAAGGAATGAACCGTCGCTGCTGCTGTTGCCGTTCATTATTGACAAATTCTTCTTTGCCCTTTCATCTCCTTGCTCGGCCGCAAGTCTGAACCACTTCTCCGCCTCTTTTCGGTTTTTTTCAACACCATAACCGTTAAAGTAGCATACGCCAAGATTGCACTGGGCTTTAGCATTGCCCTGGGTAGCCGATTTGCCGTACCACTTCGCTGCCTCGGCATAGTCCTGTACAACACCACGACCATGCTCATAACACAAGCCAAGATTGAACTGGGCGATAGATTCACCCTGCATAGCCGCCCTGCTGTACCACTCCACAGCTTCAGTATAATCCTGATTTACACCGTGACCATGCTCATAACAAAAGCCGAGATTGCACTGGGCGAGAGCATTGCCTTGTGCTGCCGACTTACAGTACCATTTCGCTGCTTCAGCATAGTTTCGAGAAACACCGTCTCCATTGAAATAGCACAAACCAAGATTGAGCTGAGCCTCAGCATTGCCCAGCACAGCGGATTTGCCGTACCACTTCACCGCCTCCGTGTAGTCCTGCAACACACCACGGCCATGCTCATAACACAGCCCAAGACGGAATTGGGCAAGATCATTGCCCTGCACAGCCGACTTGCCGTACCACTTAGCGGCCTCGGTGTAGTCCTGAGACAAACCTTGACCGTATTCATAACACCAGCCAAGTTGGAATTGGGCAATATCATTGCCCTGCGCTGCCGACTTACCGTACCACTTCGCGGCCTCGGCGTAATCCTGGGAAACGCCACGACCATACTCATAGCACAAGCCAAGATTGCACTGAGCTCGAGCATTGCCCTGAGCGGCCGACCTACCGTACCACTTAGCGGCCTCAGCATAGTCCTGAGCCACACCGCGACCATACTCATAGCACAAGCCAAGATTGCACTGGGCATCGGCATCTCCATTTATTGCAGCATCTTTATACCGTTGTGCTGCATCTTCTAAATTGTTTTCCATTATACGAATATTGAAAAAAATGCACCTAATATTGATTTAAAGGGTATATATCCCCTGCTGAACTCTATTATCGATGGGACTAAATAAATCGCAAGTATAGACAATGGCAGCAAAACTCCCGGCACGCCCCATATACGATTATCTTCCCATAGAAACCAAGAAACAAAAGTCAGGGCAAACAACAGTATCGTCAACCAGACAGGCGGTCGCACCCTGGTAGGTGAGAAACTTTCAACAACTTCGTCCACATAACCGGAATCACCCTTTGGGTAAAAAGCACATATAATATACGCATACTTTCGAGAATAATACGTTTTAGTTACAGCTTCTTTCTCTTCACTCACATCATAAGTCCTTATTTTGACACCCATCCTTGACTGCTCGTCTTTGAGCACCCCCAAATTGAAAACAGCCGTGTCCAATGTCCGGATAAATTTCTTCTTCCACATATATTCCGCATCCTCATCCTTTTTATTATCATCGGCATTAATGCTAACGACATACACACTTGACTTTTGGTCTCCGGAAACAGCACGATAGCAAATATCATTGCTCTCATCCAGTTCCAAAACCGTCCCCTTGGGTGCTATAATACGGAATTTCTTGAAATACGCATCAACAACACGGTCAGTATCTACAAGATCATATGTTTCAGCTTGTCTTGCCGATCTCTGCTGAATCTTTCTAATATCCTGTTCATTGATACATGAAGTCAAAAATATCATTGCATGCATTACAGCTATGGGTAGTAATAAATATTTCATAAGATTGATAACAGATTTATCATTTTACAACCTAATAAGTTCGTCAAGACTGTACCATGAGAGTATCATTGCCTAACTGGCCGTCATTACCGAGACCGTCAAAGAACCCTTCCACAATATCAGGAATAGAGTTCAGAAAATCTCCGATATCTTTTATTGACGAATCTATACCCCTCTTTGCAAGCATGCCATTTATCCTGCCTATAGACTGATATATAGATTCTTTCTCTCTATCCGAATAACCGTCTCTTTCTTCCTTGAATTGTGCGGCAATCACTTTGTATTCCTCAACAAGTGAGGCCACATCCTCTTCCGACATTGAGTCAATGTTTTCAAAACGAGCCTCTAACTTATCCATTCTCTTCTTCATAAGTATCCCGTTTATTAAATCCATCGATTGACGGATACTTTTCCTTTCTTCCTCTGTATACTTGCCATCTTCTTCTGCGAATTTGGAGACAGCATGATTATATTCCTCAATAAGTCTTGTCACTTCTTTCTCCGACAACGAATCTATCTGCTCAAAACGGGATTCCAAACTGCTGATTTTTTCAGTCATGGGTATATTCATACTGCATCCATACAACAATAGGATTAAAAAACACAAAGTAAGTCCTGTTTTCATATACAAAAGCTTAAAGTCTGATTTGCATGTGTTTATACCATAAAAAAGCGTGGGTACTTACTTTGTCGCTCGTTCCACGCATTGAGGCCTTCGCTTGCCCGATATAGTAAAACGAGCAACGCAGAGGCCCACGCCGATATGCAAATCATATATCCACAGAACATGGACATAAATTATAAACGCATACCCATGAGCATCTACTGTTGCTTCGTCTTGACTATATCTGAAGTTTGCGAAGTTTCAATGCATCAAGACAAAGCGTCAATAAACGCTTAATTATGTATATGCCCCCTCCACCCTCTCAAATGAGAAATCGGCGTTGAAGGATCTGACAGCAAATTTAGTATAAAAATATTAAGTTACAAAATTTGAGAGGGCGCTCTAAGCCGATTCCCCGCGCGGCTCTCTTCCACACCGGCAGAGAATCCCGAGATTCGGTGCCGTTGTGGTAAACAGTTATCGCAGTAACCCATTCGAGATGCCCCTCTGAGCGGGATTCCCATTCCGCCTCGTACCACAACGGCAGCAAATCCCGAGATTTAGTGCCGGTGTGGCAAACCGGTATCGCCGCAACCCTTTCGAGAAACTGCTCTGAGATGATTCTTCGTGCAGCCCCATTCCACAACGGCAGAGAATCCCGTGATTCAGTGCCGGTGTGGTAAACCGGTATCGCCGCAACCTCCATTCGAACTTGCACTGCGACCTTGATTCCAGCTGACATTCCAAGCTCCTGTCCAGCCCTCATCCTCACGACACTTTTTAGTTGCAACGCAATCTGCTTTAAATGAAGCAATTAACAAAATCCAAAAAAATCAACGTCAGGCGAAAATAGGCTTTTTCAATAAAAAATGCTTGACCTGCGAAATCCGCAAATTGGTAAATAACTGGATATTAGCAACTTTTAACGCAACTAAAAAGCATCGTGAAAAATACGCCCATAGGGCCGCATGGCATCAGTTGTCTATGCCATGGCTGAATGTATTATGGCTGAATGTATTCTTCAGTCCTCTGATTCCCTGCAAGATTATTGGTTCTGCGGCACCTCATCCCATAGTAATATCCTACGGGATTAAACCTCACACATGGTCAGGCATGATACAGAACGGAATAGTCCGGGCGACATCAGTAGAGCCGGAACAAGTGTTTTACTAAAAACATTCGGAAAACTCCTAAAATTATTAGGAGCAACGAAAACTTTTATTATATTTGCACCGTAAAAGGAAAAACAATGAAACAGAGACTCACAGCAAAGGAAGAAGAAGTCATGAACATCCTCTGGAAGAACGGGGACATGTTCATCCGGGACATCGTGGCGGCAATGCCAGAGCCGCGGCCCAACTACAACACGGTGGCCACTCAGGTAAAATTTCTGGAGGAGAAGGGCTTCGTGGTGCGCCGGCCCATGGCCAACTCCTATCTCTACAGCGTTGCCGTAAGCGAACGCCAGTACAGGGGCAGGACCGTCGGGGAGATGGTGTCGAAATACTACGGCAACTCCTACAGCAGCCTCGTCTCCCAGTTCGTGGAGGAGGAGAAAATGGGGCTGGACGAGCTGAAGGCCCTCATCGCGGAAATCGAGAACAACAATAAGAGGAATAAAGGAAAATGACAGTCTGGATTCTGAAAAGCACGCTGCTGCTGACGGCATTCTACGCCTTCTTCATGCTCTTCATGAGGAAGACCACCTTCTTCCGCTTCAACAGGATAGTCCTGCTGGCGGGGACGGCGGCCTGCATGCTGCTGCCGCTCATAAAGTTCAACACAGGCAGCATGGCGGAAATGCTCGGTCTGTCCGCTACCGACGCGGTACTGCAGCTGCCCCGCATTGTCATTCCGGAAGTACTCGTAACGGGAAGTCCGGAGGCAGAGGGAACAGCTGTCAGCAAAGGTTTCTTCGACTGGGGCACGCTCCTGCTTTGGGTATATGCTGCCGGGAGCACCGCTGCCCTGACATTCTCCGCATTGTCCCTGTTCAGGATTATCAGGATCGTCAGGAACAATCCGGGATTCCGCTACAAGGACCGCACGGTGCACACGCCCGAAGCCCCTCTACCCTCCTTCAGCTTCCTCAACCATATAGTAATCAGCCGCAGCGACTACGAAAGGCACCCCGAGATACTGCTCCACGAATACATGCACACCAGGCTCCGCCACTCCGTGGACGTACTTTTCATGTCGCTCGTCTGCGCCCTCTACTGGTTCAATCCCCTCGTCTGGATAATGCTCTCCGAACTCCGGATGCTGCACGAATACGAAACCGACGAGGCTGTCCTCAAACACGGCATCGATGCTACTCAATATCAACTCCTGCTTGTCAGAAAAGCTGTGGGAGACCGACGTTTCCTGATCGCGAACAGCTTTAACCACTGCAAGCTCAAAAACCGAATCACCATGATGCAGAAACTCAAAACCTCAAAATGGGCAAGACTGGCCTACATCGCCTGCCTGCCCCTGTTTGCCCTCATCCTGAGCAGCAGCTCAGCCGTAGACCTCCAAAGCACCCCTTCCGACACCGGTGTACCCGCCGCAAATGAACTCATCACGACTCCGGCAGACCAGCAGGAAGTGATCCGTTATGCCGACGTAGACATCAAACCCAAATTCAACGGCGGCAATTTGAAAGATTTTACAGAGTGGTGCCTAGGACAACTCAAGTACCCAGAGGAAGCCAAGAAAGCTGAAATTTCCGGCAGGGTAACAGTCCAATTCACCGTCGAGCCCGACGGCAGCCTGTCTGACATCCACGTTCTCAGAGGTATTGACGAATTGAACGACGAAGCCCTCAGGGTAATATCGCTGTCTCCCGCATGGACACCCGGCTACAAGAACGGAAAGTCTGTTCCCGTAACCATTAACCTACCTATATACTTCCAGCTCCCGGAAGAATAGGCATCCTCGGCTGAACCGCTGCACCGCAGAAACCGCTCCACATCCCTAAACGAAACAAGCCGTATTCCACGACGACTGGAATACGGCTTGTGATTCATTTTCACAGTTCCGGAAATACCGGACGGCTGCTATTTGATGTCGATGACCCTTTCCTTGGGAGCCTCGGGAGTCACCACTATCTTGGGCAGTACGATGTTCAGCACACCGTGCTCCATGCTGGCGCTGATCTCATCCTTGTTGATGTCGTCGGGAAGGAGCAGGGCCTGCTCGAAGTGCGAGTAGGAGAATTCCCTTCTGAGGTATTTCTCGTCCTTCTTCTCCTCTTTCTGCTCATTCTTGTGCTCGAGAGTGATTACCAGAGCGTTGTCCTCGTTGACGCGGATCTTGAAATCGTCCTTGGACATACCGGGAGCGGCTAGCTCCACTGTGTACTCCTTGTCATTCTCCTTTACGTTGATAGCAGGGGACGAAGTCCTCATCATACTGTTGAAATGACTGAAATCGTCATCGAAAAAGTCATTGAAAAAAGCGGGCAGCCAATTCTGCTGTGTTCTTCTGCTGGGTAACATAATCATATCCTCCATTTTTAATTATTATTCTTAAATTTTCTGAACGCCCTGCCGTTCCAGGAGAACTTCCACCCTTTTCAGGGTCTTCCGTTCCGCCCTCCCATTCGGGCGTTCGAAAGGATATATCGCAAATTGCGGACCACCCGGCCACGGCATACCCGCAGCTGGACTTTCTGGCGCATTTTCGTGACAAATTGTCGCAATATCGCTGATTATCAACCATTTATATGCCATTTTGTCAGACAGAATTACATTCTGGGAGTGAAATGAGGCTCCTTTGAACATGCTGTAAAATATTTTCACTACCTTTGGAAAATGAACAACCACCAAGACAATCAATGAGACAGCACAAATACCAATGGGCAATCAAGGCCGTTCTGGCCCTGCCGGTGGCATGCACCGTATGCACGGCCTGCGGGCAGGGAAGCGGCAGAACTGACGGACAGGACGGCGGGAACAGCGGAGGCAATGCCGCAAGGACCGGGCGCAAGCCGCTCAACATCATCTACATCATGAGTGACGACCACTCGTACCAGACCATCAGCGCCTACGGCCACGGGCTCATAGAGACCCCGAACATCGACCGCCTGGCCGATTCGGGCGTGACCTTCACGCAGAGTTTCGTGGCCAACTCCATCAGCGGTCCCAGCCGGGCCTGCCTGCTCACCGGCAAGCACAGCCACAAGAACGGGTTCACCGACAACACCCGCACCTTCGACGGCAGCCAGCAGACCTTTCCCAAGCTCCTGCGCCAGGCCGGCTATGAGACAGCCGTCATCGGGAAATGGCACCTGACCTCCGACCCTACCGGCTTCGATTACTGGAACATCCTCGTCGGACAGGGAGAATACTACAACCCGGTGTTCATCGACAACGGGGAGCGCCGCGTCATCCCCGGCTACGCCACCGACATCACCACCGACCTGGCCCTTGACTGGCTGGAGCACGGACGCGACCCTCAGAAACCGTTCTGCCTGCTGCTGCACCACAAGGCCCCGCACCGCACCTGGATGCCCGACACCACCGACCTCGGGGCATTTGACGATGCGGACATCCCTCTGCCGGACAACTTCTTCGATGACTACACCGGCCGTCCCGCCGCAGCCGCCCAGGAGATGGAGATTGACCGCCACATGGACCTGGTCTACGACCTGAAGATGGCCGACAAGGAGGGTGAGATACACACCGGTACAGGCCTGGAGGAATACGGGCGGGCAATGTACGGCAGCCCCGAGAGAAGCAGCCGGCCAGGCGGCAAGGACAGCAACAGCGGGCCTGCCGTCATCCCGGGCCGCATGACCCCTGAGCAGAAAGCCGCCTGGGACGCCTACTACGACCCCATCATCGGACAGTTCAAGGCCGACAGCCTCACCGGCAGGGCCCTGGCCGAATGGAAATACCGCCACTACATGCAGGACTACCTGAGCGTCATCCGCTCCGTAGACCGCAACATCGGCCGCGTCCTGGACTACCTCATCGAGTCCGGCCTGTGGGAGAACACCCTTGTCATCTATACCTCCGACCAGGGCTTCTACATGGGCGAGCACGGCTGGTTCGACAAACGCTTCATGTACGAGGAATCCTTCCGCACCCCGCTGCTGGCCCATCTGCCAGGCGGCTACCACGGGGAGGTGGATGCCCTCGTGCAGAACATTGACCACGCCCCACCTTCCTCCAGATTGCCGGAGTGCCGGTACCGGACGACATCCAGGGCGACTCCTACCTCTCCTACCTGATTACAGGGCACGGACCGGCCGGAAAGCCATGGCGCCGCTCCATCTACTACCATTTCTACGAATACCCCGGAGAGCACGCTGTCCGCCGCCACTACGGAGTCCGTACCAGCCGCTACAAACTCATTCATTTCTACGGCCACGACATCGACTCCTGGGAGCTCTACGACCTCCGGAACGACCCGACGGAGATGCACAACCTCTACGGCGACCGCTCCTACCGCCGGGTACAGAAAAACCTGCACAAGGAGCTCGAGCGGCTGCAGGAACTTTACGACGACCCCATCCGCAATGAGGAGCGGCAGCAAGACTAAAATTAGAATAACATGATTACACGCATCCCCGAAGAAGCCGTAAATTATTTCATCAGATGCGCCCGCAAGGCAGCGGAGGCCGGACTGCTCTCATGCAGCAGCGGCAACCTCTCCCTGCGCATCCCGGCGTCCGAAGGCACTCACGGCTCCCTTCAAAGTCTGGACAATCACGACGGGCAGGACATCTCCCGCAATCCGCAAAGTACCATGCCGGAGGCTCCTTCCGACCTGGCCCTGCTGTCCGCCACCGGCAGCTGGCTCGAAGAACTGCGGGAAGACCAAGTCGCCCTCTGCCGTATCAGCGACGGCCAGTGCCTGAACGGAGTGCAGCCCACGATGGAAGCCGGATTTCACCTCGGAGTCATGCGCCGGCGGCCCGAAATAAACTGCGTCCTGCACTTCCAGTCTCCCTATGCCACAGTCGTTTCATGCATGAAGGACAAACCCCGGGATTTCAACGTCACCCTTGAAGGACCGCTGTACGTCGGCAGGGAAGTGCCGGTGGTGCCGTTCCTCCCGCCGGGTTCCGACGAGCTTGCAGCGGCAGTGACGGATGCCCTTTCAGGCCACGACATTGTCCTGATGTCCAACCACGGACAGGCCGCCTGCGGCAAGGATTTCCGCGACACCCTCCGCCGCGCCGTCTTCTTCGAGATGGCCTGCCGCATCATCGTCCTCTCCCGCGGCAACTACACCGTCATCTGATCTCCGCCATCCACCGTCCTGTCAGTCGGGAGTAGACCATAATGACGGTTTCCGATGGATATCCCAAGTATATGAGCCGTGCGCGGCATCAGAAACGGAATCGCAGAATCTTGTCCTCGTGCAGTTCCGGATTGACCGCGTAAATGACCCCATTGTCCTCATCCACTGTAAAAGACGAGACCGGCACATCCAGGCTCAGCAGCTGCACCGGCTCTCCGTCCCAGGAGTACACCTCTATCCTGGAAGAATGATTCATATCGGTATCATCCATGCGCTGACCTGAATAAAGCGCATAAACACAGTCCCTTCCGGCATACACATTCTCGTAAGTCACAATATTCCGGTCGATGCTGAACTCAGTAGCAGTATCGTCACCATAAAGATAGAACTCAGGCGTATCCTCTGTCCCGACAGCGGCAGTAAGGCAGATTCTCCCGTCCCTGACCTCTCCCATCTCCAGCCTGTCTATCAGACTATAAGCACATACAAAACGGTTACCGGAAGCGGATATGTGATAGTCATCGAATATCGTATAGTAATTCTTCCCCATACTGCGCGGCAACTTCGGAAAGGAGTTTCCGATGCTGTCCTTCATTACGCCCGAAACACTCCACAGCTCTCTGGCACCGCTCCTGTCCCCCTGATGCTTGACGAGCAGCAGGGAATCCCCGGCCATATTGATTTCCCAGAAAAAGCGGTAGGGGTCCGGTGAGGCCATACGGTAACTGTCCTTCAGCACTGCAGCTGTATCGGAAACCTCGTAGAAAGCAAGCATATCAGTTGCATGGTCCCTGAAACCGATGACATTGCCGGAAGTATTCCCTATTACGGCCGGCATCAGATACTCTTCCGGCCCCCTGCCCTGCCTTGCAAAAGAGTACAGGAACTCCAGTTCCGGACAGGAGTAGACATAGTAAAAATAATCAGCTCCTTCACCGGAGTTCTGCAGCACAATGTAGTCCTCCAGCTTCACGATATCGTTTATCTTCAGAATCTCGGATATCGGCACGAACTCCACCTCAACCTCTTCCGGCTCACCGAAGTCCTTCCCGGAGGAAGCCCCGTCACCGCAGGAGACAGCCGTCAGCAGACACAGCGGCAAAAGCATACACACGGCACTGCGCCGGCAAATCTGTACAAGACCGGCACCATCAGCATCTGCCGGCCACATATTCGAAAACAGTTTTCTCATCATAAGTCTATTTTATCAAATATCAATTCAAATTCCGGAAAAAATCCTTCTCTGGATTCATCAGCCGCTGTAGGAACATCCGCAACAGAATATCAGGGACATAGTACACGCCATCCTTGACCGCCAACAGTTCCATTCTCACCAATTTGTCCGCAGCCGTCTGTACCGAGCTGCTGGAAGCAAGAGAGTGACGGCGCAGAAAATCCGCCCCCATTATCTTTTCTGCCCGGACTTCCTCCGCAACTGCATACAGCAGTTCCTTCTGCCTTACCGGTATGCCGGACAACATCAGGCGATAACCGGCAGCAGCCTCCTCCAAGACAGAATCCACCGTCTGCCGCAGTATCGGGACAGTACATTCCTCACCTTTTGCGACAGTCTCATACGCCTCATGGAAGGTCTTCTGCATACAATAGGTATTGCCCTCGAAAAGCCTGTACACCGTACCGACTGCTTCCGGGGAGACTTTTTTCCCGTCCCGTTCAAAATGCCGTATCACAAAATCCGAATACTTGTCTATCGCTATCGGCTTCAATTCCAACATCGAGGCACTATGATAAAACGGTCTGGCCGATGATAGAAACATCTGCGATATCATGTGAATCTCACTGCCTGAGAAGATAAAATGCACATTACCCAGATGCTGTATGTGCGAGCGGAGCAGAGCCTCGATATTTTTCTCAGGATATTTGCCTATCTGCTGGAATTCATCGAAAGTGACAACACACGGTTTGTCGGCCTGTTCAAGGCACTGGAATATCTCCGTCAGCGTATATTCCGGACGGGATATGTCCCCGAGTCCAAGGCTGAAGACCGGCAGACCGCTTGCCGGGTCAAACCCGAACTCCGCGTTGATGGATTTCAGGCCCTGCACAAGACTCTGCAGCATCTTCCGGCTTGTCGAGCGCAGACGGGTAAACACGGTCTGACCGAACTCATACGTAAACTCCCGCAGGCTCGCCGTATGGAGGATGTCCACGTAGAATGTATAAAAACTGTCCGATACCTCATCCCTGTCATAGCAGAAACGGATGAGTTTCGACTTGCCTAACCGTCTCTGAGAGATGAGGCACAGATTCTCTCCTCCCGTGACAGCGCGGACTATGCGGTCAGACTCCGCTTCCCTGTCACAGAAGTATTCTTTCGGGACATCTCCGGTTATGATAAATGGGTTCATCACCTGTATGCTTTATGTGGTTTACAAGCACAAAGATAATTATGATTTTTTCATTATGCAAACCTCATAATGAAACCCTCATAATGAAACTCGCATAATGCGGAAGGAGCGGTAACTAGGGTATCAGGGCCACTATGATGTAATACAGCATGACCCCGGAAGCGGCCAGCTTGGCTCCGGTACCGAGCAGGAAACCGAGGAAGGAGCCGAGAGCAGCCTTAAGGCCCTGAGCCATCTTTTTCTCTCCCCAATACAGCTCGGCGACAAGGGCTCCCACGAAAGCTCCGGCAATCATGCCCCAGGGAGGGAAGAAAAGTATACCGACGAGCATCCCCGCAGTGGCTCCGCGAGAGGCATATTTCGTTCCCCCCGTAGCCCGGGTCAGCCAGCCCGGCACCACGTAGTCAAGGACCGTAACTATCACGGTCACTACCAGCATGATGATCAGGAGACGCCATGTGATATCGTCCTGGGCGCAGGGAGAACCCCACAGGAACAGCAGGAACATACCCGCGAGACTGCACGGAGGTCCCGGCAGCACCGGAAGAATACAGCCTAGAAGGCCGACTATGCCGAGAATTACGGCTACTATGTCTATGAAAATTTCCATATTGTATGTCAGTCTGAACTTTCGTTACGCAAATGTAAGTTATTTGGCAATCCGAGCAAAACTTACGGTTGGTACTGACGCAGGACACTTTTGTAATCACACAATAATCAACAACTTATGAAAAACACCTGCGCCTGCCGCCTGTTCGGAATATACCGAAAAGCGCACACCTTCATCATAAAGCCCTACATATCAGACTTTGCGTTTTCAGTACGATGCACTACCTTCCGTTTGTCGTCCTCACTCTCCTGGGATTTCCTCCCCGCTGAAGCCTTGCCGCTCCAGCACTTCCTGCATCCCTGCGGACATCTCCAGGCATTCGGCCTCAGTGAAGCGGAAACGGGTAAATACCTGCGCGAGGTTGTCCGTACCGTTTAGTTCAACGAAATAACGGCTCTCGGGCAAGGCCTCCTTCGCAGCATATATGCGGTCTATGTCCTCAGAAGTATATTCGTGATAATGACCGTTGTGCAGGATTGCCTCCACGGGCAGGCGGTCTGTCTGCTCCGGGCTCTCGTCCGGCCATCCGAGAGTGACGGTCAGCACCGGCACCACTAAGCGGGGCAGATGCAGGGCCCCGATGATCCGGTCCGGATTATAGACAGTGGTACCGAGAATACAGGTTCCCAGCCCGCGTTCCTCGGCCAGGGTGATAAAAGCCTGTGCGAACAGCAGGGCATCGGTCGCGGCGTTGATGAACGATACGAAGTTACCGTAACCGGGTTCCGCCTTCCGTTCCTCGCACCATCGGCTGAACCGGTGAAAATCCGCGCAGAAAGTCAGCACCGCCGGAGCCTCCTCCACCATAGGCTGATGGTGGTGCGCCTCTGCCAGCGCCTCCCTCTCCGGCCCCGAAGTGGTCACTACCAGCGAGTACAACTGCATATTGCCCATAGTCGCCGCCCTCGAAGCCTCTTCGGCCAGGGCCGCAATCATCTCCTCAGGCACTTCCTGCCTTTTGTATTTGCGTATGCTTCTTCTATCCTTGAATTCTCTCATGACAAAACATTTTCTCAAAAATACAAAACTTTCCATTCCACAGACACTTTCAGTCGGGATAAGTTCGGACGAAATCAATGCTTATAGCCACACACCACCGCAAAGGTGTACCGATAACGCGGAAAAACGGTTCACCTTTGCAACCGGGCAATGCCGGGAATGCCGCCACAGGCCCTGTGGCAATGGTCAGGGCCGCACGCCGCTGCAAAGGTGCACCCAAAAGGCGGAAAAACGGTTCACCTGCGCAGGAGGAAGGCATCGGAAACGCCGCCACAGCAGCCGTAGCAATGCTTGCAGCCGAACGACACCGCAAAGGTGTACCCAAAAGGCGGAAAAACGGTTCACCTGCGCAGGAGGAAGGCATCGGAAACACCTGCGCCGACTGACCTGCGCCGACTGACCGCTACCTGAGCGGAGCGATCATGATCACGTCGTTGTCGTTCTCGGAAAGGTTCTTGAGAATGGCGGAGATGCGCGAACGGGCGGCCTCGCTGAGATTACCGGACTCAAGAGCGGCGCGGCCTGTCTCCATAAAGCCGGCGGCATCATAGGCCCTGACGAAATAACCGTCGGTAAACCCGCATCCTGCGCTGCCGTCCATCAGGTCATTGACCACCTCTCCGAGACTCACCTCACCGGTCCTGCGATCCAGGAGAACCCCGGGCAGGGGCTCCACATTGATACGGCGTACGCCATCCTTCATTACCGACCTGCCCTGCAAGTTGACATCCATTATCACATAGTCCGGCAGGACAGTCGTGGAATACATATAGTTGCCTTCAGCAAACCCACTGTCCTCAGACGACGCTGTCTGCCCGAAGCTGACCGTCAGAAGTGGCCGCATCTCCCCGCCGCCGACGAGCCAGGAAGTATCCTGCGCCGTATTGTTGGAGCGGAAGGATATGTCCAGCAGTCCCGGGACATTGCGGTCCGTATCCATCATTGTCCTGTTGTCTTCCGGGAACGAATACGTCCTGGGTATCTCCCAAAGCACATTACCCTCATAGTCCTGGCACCAGGCAATGGCCGGACATCCGTTGTCCTCAGGCTTAACGGCCACCGTGATATTCCGGGCCCCGCCGTCCACCATGAAGCTGTAGCTCAGCCACGAGCCATCGCCCGTACTGTATGCGAGCGGAACCACTTCCATTTCCCTGGTCGCTATGTCGTACACATGAAGTACGTTGATGTCCGGATAGGTCTTCATCCATATCTTTCCGTCCGCCTCGTCTATCTGCACTGACGCTATCTGCAGGTACTCTCCCGGACCGCGGCCTATCCCCCCGTAAGTCCCTATGTATTTCCCGGTCGAGCGGTCAAACAGTTTGAGAGGCTGCCTCGCCAACGAATAGGAGGAAATATAGTTGTCCGAGACGTTTATGGTTGCGGCAGGGGTAAAGGCCGCCGAAGTATCGCTGTCCAGGGCAATGAAATCCGGCTCCCCGACCAGCCCGGAAAGCAGCAGGTCCTCCCCCTGCGGAATCTGGGAATATTTTACGGAGACCAATCCTTCCGCTTGGTCCTTACGGCCGCATGAGACGGAACACAGCAGCATGACCGCCGCCACAGCTGCGCACAGGCAGCGCAATGAGATCGAGACATTTGTTTTCATAGCCGGGATAATTTTAATTCTACAGCAAATTTAAAAAAACACATGGAACAACTATAAATTTTCGTAACAAAATCGACTATGCAACCACGAGTACAAAGTCCGTATATTTGCAGAAAAACAAAATATGGCTCAGACGACACAGGACAATACTCCCGGCTACACCTTGCAGGAGCAATGGCGGACAATGCCGATGAAGGAATACGCGGAGACGTTCCGGGACTTCGGAAGGGTGCGCGGCTACTGCCACGGATGCGGACGGTACGGGAAGTGCTGGGCCTGTCCTCCGTATGACTTCGCGGAGGAGGAATACTTAGGACAATTCACGACAATATCCCTGCTCGCCACAAAGATTACTCCTTCGGAAGGAGTGGCGCTCACCCCGGAAACGGCGGAACGCATCCTGAACCGGGAACGGCAGCGGCTCGACAGAATGCTGCTCGGAATGGAAGGCGGCCTTACAAACGCATCGCAAACGGACCCGTCCACGCATGAAGTCTCCGAAACTGCCGCCAGAGCCTTCTTCGCCGGCACCTGCATTCTCTGTCCGCCGGAGAAATGCACCCGCCGCGAGGGACTTCCCTGCCGCCATCCGGAAAGCATCCGCCCGTCCCTCGAGGCCCTCGGCTTCGACATTGCCCGCACGGCCTCTGAACTGTTCGGCACCCCCCTTCAATGGGGCAGCCCCGGAACCTTTCCGGCCTATCTCACCCTCATCAGCGCCATCGCCCGCACCCCATTCACCCGCTTGCAACAGGACGAGCAAACGAAACACGGACGCTTTTGACGAATAATCTTTGATAAATCAGGATCAGGGACAATTTTCACAACCGCATGGAGGATGTTACCCGAATCTTTTGTAGATTTGCACAGATAAAAAGCCACGAACCATGTCTGCAGCAACTATCGAACAACAGCTTCAGGCCCACGGCATCAACCCCACTGCGGCCCGGATACTCGTCCTCCAGAAACTCTCGGAGCTCACCTACCCCGTCTCCATGACCGAGCTGGAGACGGAACTGGAGACCATGGACAAATCCACTATCTTCCGCACCCTCAACGTCCTGCTCGAGCACCATGCGATTCATTCGTTCGAGGACGGCAGCGGATCCACGAAATACGAGATCTGCCGCTGCGAATCCACCGTCTGCCGGGTCGAGAACCGCCATATCCACTTCTACTGCGAAGGATGCCGGCGCACCTTCTGTATCGACGACGTCAAGATTCCTGTCGTCGCCCTTCCGGAAGGCTACCGCATCGACACCATCAACTACACCGTCAAGGGCCTCTGCCCCGAGTGCTCAAAACGCCAGGCCTGAAAACAGACGGTGCACAGCCACAAACCGACAGCCACACGCCAACCGACAGACTCCCGGCATTCACTCCTCAGCCATCCATGTCCTTCATCTGACATCTGGTCCGCATCCCGATGACCGGTCCGGCCATGCAACCGAGTTGCAAACTGGCTTCCTGAGTACACCTCTGAAACCCGGTTGCAGGCCGGCTGCCGTAATTTTGCGTCAAAACGAAAGTTATGGCAAGGACACAGCACATAGGAAGCGGACAGGCAACCGGCGGCAAGTCCCAAGGACATGAAAATACGCACAGCCACACAGACGGGCACAGTCACTCCCATCATCACCACGCAGATGGAATGAGACGGCAGATAATCCTGATCGCCGTTACCGCCATCCTGCTCGCCGCAGCCGTACTTATCGAGAAATACTGCGGCCTGCAGACCTGGCAGCTGCTTCTCGTCTATCTCGTTCCCTATCTGCTCATCGGCTCCGGCACCCTCAAGGAAGCGGCGGAGGGAATCGCGCACGGAAACATCTTCAACGAGCACTTCCTGATGTCCGTCGCCACCATCGGCGCCCTCTGCATCGGCTTTCTGCCCGGAGCGGAGACTGAATTCCCGGAAGCGGTCTTTGTCATGCTTTTCTTCGCAGTGGGCGAGCTGTTCGAGAGTTACGCAGAAGGCCGGAGCCGGGACAGCATATCGCATCTGATGGAGATAAGACCGGATACGGCAGAGGTGGAACGCGGGGGCAGGACGCAGACGGTGTCTCCGGAAGAGGTCAGGCCGGGAGAGATCATCGTGGTCAGGCCCGGAGACAAAATACCTCTCGACGGCACGGTCATCGAAGGCTCGTCCTCGCTCAACACCGTGGCCCTCACCGGAGAGAGCATGCCAAGGGATATCACGGAAGGCGACGACGTAGCCTCTGGCTGCATCAACCTGTCGGGAGTCATCCGCATAAAAACCACCAGGACCTTCGGCGAAAGTACCGTGTCGAAGATCATCAGTCTCGTGGAGAGTGCCGACAGGGACAAATCCCGGAGCGAGTCGTTCATCACCCGCTTCGCCCGCATCTACACTCCGATTGTAGTCTCCGCGGCCCTGCTGCTGGCTTTTGTCCCGCCGTTATTTTCCCAAAGCGGTTTCGCCTCATCTTTCGCCACATGGCTGCACCGGGCACTTATCTTCTTAGTAGTATCCTGCCCGTGCGCATTGGTAATCAGTGTACCTCTCACCTTCTTCGGCGGACTCGGAGGCGCTTCCCGCAATGGAATACTGATCAAAGGCAGCAGCTATATGGACCGGCTGGATGCCCTCGGCACAGTGGTGTTCGACAAGACCGGCACCCTGACCCGCGGGGAATTTGCAGTGGAGGCAGTGCATCCGGAGGATTTCAGTGAGAACGAGCTCCTGCATCTGGCCGCACACGTAGAGCATTTCTCGACCCATCCGATAGGCGAGGCCCTGAGGGCGGCATTCCCCAATGCAGCAACCGACGGCTGCCCGGTCACGAACGTGGAGGAAATCGCAGGTCAGGGCATAAAGGCCAATGTGTCAGGCCGCACGGTATGCGTAGGAAACAGCCGCATGATGGACGCTGCCGGTGCCGGATGGCATGACTGTCACCGTACGGGCACCATCATCCACGTGGCCGTTGACGGCAAATACGCCGGTCACATCGTCATCAACGATATGGTAAAAGAGGACAGCGCGGAAGCCGTCTCGGCGCTGAAACGCCTCGGAGTAAAGAACACCGTCATGCTCAGCGGAGACCGTGAGGAAGTGGCCCGCGACGTAGCCGACAGACTCGGACTCAGCTCCTGGCACGCCGGCCTGCTGCCTGCCGACAAGGTTGAATACCTGAAGAAACTGCTGGCCGCCAAACCACAGGGAAGCAGCCTCGCTTTCGTCGGCGACGGCATCAATGACGCCCCGGCACTCAGACTCGCCGACATCGGAATCGCCATGGGAGGACTCGGGAGCGATGCCGCGATAGAAGCCGCAGATGTGGTGCTGATGGACGACAAACCGTCGAAGATAGCCCTGGCCGTCAGCATAGCCCGCCGCACCCTCGGCATTGCCAGGCAGAACGTGGTATTTGCCATAGGAGTGAAAGCCGCCATCCTGCTCCTCGCCACCTTCGGCCTCGCCTCCATGTGGCTCGCCGCCTTCGCCGACGTCGGAGTCACAGTACTCGCCGTCCTCAACGCCATGCGCGCCCTCCGTGTCCCCTCCGGCCCATCACATCCTCAGCCGTAACCCGCACATACCGCTTATCATCACCGCACGACTATCTCATCAGTAAATATCCAGCCTCCGAACTGACCGCTGCGGGCCTGGACATGGATGTATCTGGCCCGTACACAATGGTCGGCGGATGCCGGACGGTCTGCGGCAGAGGCAGTGGCGGCATCGTCTGAAGCATACCAGCCGCCGGTGACGAATGTCACCTTGTCGTCACGGACAACTTCCCGTCCGATACGCTTCAACTCGACAAAGTCCGTACCGTCTTCCGACGCGGAGATCACCACTTCGGCGGGCAGGAAGACTTCCGGACCGCATACCTGCATGAAGTCCAGCTCCACGGAACGGACGTCCCGCACCAGGCCCAGGTCCACGGTCACGTCGAGCCGGTTACGGGAGATGAATCCCTGCCATCGTCCGTCCCCGTAAGTCCAGCCGCCGTGCAGTCCGTCCGTCAGAGCCGTATCGCCTCCGGCCGCATAGGCGGCATTGTACGGAGCATTGTACTCCACCCTGCACCCGCGGGCCAGATGCTCCACCGGTGACTGGGCGGCCGGACGGTCCCCCACCTCGCGGGCCAGGTCGAAGACATTGTACCCCTCAGCCTCCATCTCCGCGCACAGTACCAGCGCCCGCCGGTGGAAATCCTCATAGTCCCTGCCGGTCGCAGGACTCCATGCCACTTCGGAGAGGGCATAAAGCCTGGGGTAGATCATCAGCTCCGCGTGCTCCTCCGTCGGAATATACTCGCACCAGAGATTGGCCTGCACACCTATTATATTAGCCGCTTCGTCGGAAGACAGACCGGAGGGCACCGGTTCGAAAGAGTAGACCTTCGAAAGCGGAAGATAGCCGCCCATGGCTGCAGGCAGAGTGGACGGATCGTCCTGATAAGTATCGAAATAGCAGTATGCTCCCGGGGTCATGACAGTACGGTTGCCTCCTCCTGCCGCACGCGCCCCCTCGTCCACGCTCCTCCACGCCATCACGACGGCAGCGGAATCAGCCCCTCCCTGCAGTATCTCATCCCATCCTACCGGGATCCGGCCGTGATCCTCCAGGAAACGTCCTATCCGTCTGATCATATAACTTTGAAGTTCGTCCACTCCGGCCAGTCCTTCCGCCTCCATGCGGGCCCGGCACAACGGACACTCCTCCCAGGATTTTTTGGAGGCCTCATCCCCTCCTATATGAATGTACCGCGACGGGAATATTTCCATTATCTCCGTGAGAACGGCTTCGAGAAACTCAAATGTTTCCTCCTTTCCAATGCAGAAATCCGAGTGACGGTACGGCTCCCCGGTGCACGAAAGCTCCGGATAGGCGGCCAGCACCTCCTCCGAATGTGAGGGCATCTCTATCTCCGGGACAATGGTAATAAAGCGTTCAGCCGCATATTCGACCAGCTCCCGCAGCTCTTCCTTGGTATAATATCCCCCGTAGGCTCCGGGTGTCCCCTCGGGCAGATACTTCCTCTCCCCGAACCACCAGTCCTTCCACAGCGCGCCGTCCCTCCAGGCGGCCAGGGACGTCAGGCGCGGATAGCTGTCAGTCTCCACCCTCCAGCCGGCGGCATCCGTAAGATGGAGGTGCAGGACATTGAGCTTGAGGCGGGCCATCGCGTCTATCTGCCGCTTGAGGTAATCAATGCTGAAAAAATGCCTGGACACATCCTGCATGTAGCCTCTCCACTGAAAACGGGGCCAGTCCTCTATCTCCACGCAGGGGACAGTACCCGTCTCCGGGTCCCGCAGCGCCCCGAGGGTCTGCATCGCGTAGAAGGCCCCGGCGCTGTCAACCGCCTCGACCCGCACTCCGGCAGGGGTCACATGAAGGCTGTAGGAGCCCGGTACGGCACCGGAGCGGGGACATATCTGCACGTAAGGGGCGGTAGGAGAGGCGGCAGCAGGGTCGTAAACTCCTGAAGTAAAATGAATTGAAACAGGGCGGGGTATAATGCGGTGTTCTCCGGTCTCCCAGGCGGCAAGACTGAAGGAACCGACGGCCAATACGGACAAAATGACTGAATAAAAGCGGGGAAGAATATTTCTATGACTCATGGGTTCAGATAATGTTACGATTCAAACCTCTAAGATATAACATATTGCCGTAACTACTGCAACATCATTGAAACTTCTATTACATTTCGGTAACACTGGGTAACATGAATTTAATCCGCCCGTATCATGGCTGAAACACCCTGGGCATACTTTTGCCGCCGTAAAACAGGAAAGCATATGAATAAATTTCTTCTAAAAGCAGTTTTCATCATCTCTACTTTCATTTTGTTAAGCAGCGCGACGGCGCTGGCCCAGACTGTCAAGGGCGTAGTCCGCGACAGTGAGACGGGAGAGCCGCTCGCAGGCGTAGTTGTCATGTTCGAAAGGGTTGCAGATGACCCCACCGCAAACATGACAGGCACGCAGACCGAGGCCGACGGGAGCTACATCCTCCAGATACCCGAAGGGATCGAGGGTGTCCTGGGCCTCTATTTTATTAGTTACAACGACCTGAAGTCGCAGGTCATAAAGCTTGGAAAAGGCGATGAGCTCACCCTTGACTTCAACATGGTGTTTCAGTCGGAGACACTCGAGACAGCGGTCATCGTGGCGCGCAAGGACCCCGAGTCCGTCGGTGCCCTGATCAACGACCGCAAGGTGTCTGCCCAGGCCGTTGAGAACATAGGCGCGGCAGAGATATCGGCGAAAGGCCTGTCCAACGTGGCCGAGGCCGTGGAGACCATGAGCGGCGTATCGTTCAACAACTCGGGGCAGCTCTTCGTCCGCGGACTCGGAGACCGCTACAGCCTTACTACCCTCAACGGTCTGCCGGTTGCCTCCCCCAACCCGGACAACAAGCTCATTCCTCTGGACATCTTCTCCAGTTCGGTGCTTCAGAACATCACTGTCACCAAGGTATACACCGCCACCAGTTTCGCCGACTACTCAGGAGCACACATAGACATAGCCACCAAGGAGAACATAGATGAGAGTTTCCTGTCAGTCTCCCTGGGCCTGGGCGGGACTATCGGGACCACATTCACCGACACCTATCGCCCGGACCGCAACGGATGGCTGCTCCATGACAACAACCTGCCCCGCAATGTCCGCGACATGAGTCTTCCCGACTTCCGTGAGTACATAGTGGACAACGACCCCTTCGGCACCTCTTTCGACATCCGCAAGTCAATGGCCCTGCCCGACATCTCCGGCTCGGTATCCGGAGGCCGTACCTTCGGTCTCAAGAACGGGGACGAGCTGAGCCTTCTGGCCTCCGCCTCCATCTCATCAGGCAGCCAGAACATCTACGACGCATATATCACCAACATCAACACCCAGGGCCAGCACATGGACGAATTCACCTACAACGGATACGAGCACAGCCTCGACCTGACCGGCCTGCTGAGCCTCAACTACATCTTCAAGAATGACGACAAGATAGGCTTCACCATGCTCTACGCCAAGAATGCCACGGAGGACTACAAGCTCCGCGACGGATATGACGCAGAGGACAACATGCTTCTGGGAAGCAACTCCATAGCCCACTCCTACTCTCTGTGGAACACACAGCTGGGCGGCTCGCACACCCTGCACCGCAGCTGGGACATGGACTGGAAGGTATCCTACGGCATGACCGACAGCAACGAGCCTGACCGCCGTCAGGTGATGTACCGCAAGGGCGAGGACGGCAGCCTGTCCCTCTTCAAGCTCAACCGCCAGGAGACCATGCGCTACTACGGCGAACTCTCGGAGCAGGAAATAGTGGCTGAAATCAAGCCCACATTCCACTTCGGAGAACATAGCCGCCTGATCTTCGGCGCCGCCTACAAGGACAAGAACCGGGACTACAACTCCATGAGGTTCTACTACAACCTGACCGACATCAACCCCGTCATCAGCGACATCTACACCCCTTCCTCCTTCCTCAACAGCCAGAACATAGCCGACGGCCTGATTACCATCGAGAGAGATGCCCAGCCCAAGAACAACTACTACGCCGGACACCGTATCCTCGCCGGTTTCGCGGAAGTGGAATACTACCCTCTGACCGACCTGATGCTCGGTCTCGGAGTACGCTACGAATACTCGCAGCAGTGGGTGCGGTACTGGAACGACGCTTCCCGCGAAAGTATCTCCCGCCTCAACAAGGGCGACTTCTTCCCCGCCCTGAACGTGAAGTACACGCTTAAGAACAAGCATACATTCCGTTTCGCCTCCTCCATCACCGTGACCCGCCCCTCGTTCATAGAGATGGCTCCCTTCCTCTACAAGGAGTCCTACGGAAGCGCGGAGCTCCGCGGTAACGACGCACTGACCAACGGATACAACTACAACTTCGACCTCAAGTACGAGTACTTCTCCACCAACAACAAGCACATGTTCTCGGTAGGTCTCTACTACAAGATTCTGAAAGACCCCATCGAGCGCGTGCAGGAGACCTCCGGCGGAGCCATCGTACACACCTTCAGAAACGCCGAGCAGGGTATGGCCGCCGGCCTCGAGGCAGAGTTCCGCACCCAGCCCTTCAAGTACTTCACCATCGGCGGCAACGTCTCCCTGATGTACACCGACGTCACCCTCCTGGCCAACGGAGGCATCTACACCGACAGCCGCAGGGCCCTCCAGGGCGCATCCCCCTACCTTGGCAATGCCTTCATCACCTACGCCCCTGAATTCGGCAAGGAGTCATCCATTTCCATCTCGGTCCTCTACAACGTACAGGGCCCCCGCATCCAGGCTGTAGGTATCTACGGACTCGGAAACATCATGCAGGCCCCGATTCACTCCCTCGACGCCAACATCACCTACCGTATCACCAGAATCTGGAGCGTGGAGCTTTCCATGACCAACCTGCTCGACTCCGAATACAGGTTTACCCAGAACGTACCTGACCTCGATACCGACATGCTCACCGAAAGCTACAGGCTCGGAAGAGGCATCGGAGTGGGCGTCAAACTCGATTTTTAAAAAAATATAAAATTTATAAACATTTCTAAATCTTTTAAAAATGAACAAAAAACTTTTCATTCTCGCTCTTGGAGCAGCCATGACGGCTGTATCCTGCCAGGAGGGAAACAAAAACGTGATTGATCCCGAGGTAGACCTCATCGGTGATATCACAGAGGACAGAATCCTCGAGGAAGGCCAGACCTACACCCTTACAGGAGGTCTGCATGTAAAGGAAGGGGCTACCCTGACCATAGAGCCGGGTGTGACCATCATTGCCCAGGATGACGACCAGGTAGACTATATCCTCATAGAGCAGGGAGCAAAAATCGATGCCCGCGGTACGGCCAGCGCTCCCATCGTAATGACATCCAACAGAAAGGAAGCCGGAGCATGGGGCGGTCTCCACATCTGCGGTAAGGCTCCCATCAATGCCGGCACCGATGCCAAGTCAGAGATAGGTGACGCCTCCTACGGCGGAGACGACGCCAGCGACAACTCCGGTATTCTCCAGTACGTCCGCGTTGAGTACGGCGGATATGCCTTCTCCGAGGAGAAAGAGGCCAACGGCTTCACATTCTACGGTGTAGGTAACGGAACTACTGTCGACCATCTCCAGGCTTACGGCGGATCTGACGACGGTTTCGAGTGGTTCGGAGGTACTGTAAACGTAAAATATCTGGTATCCACCAACAACACCGACGACTCCTTCGACTGGACCGAGGGATGGACCGGAAAGGGACAGTTTATGATTGCCCAGCAGATATCCGATGAGTGCGACGCCCTCATCGAGGCCGACAACAATGACAACGACAACATGGCAGAACCTATCTCCCACCCTGTACTCTCCAACCTCACCCTCGTGGGCAACGGTGCTGACGGACGCGGCGTACGTCTCCGTGCAGGCACACAGGCCGAGATATACAACGCCATCGTGACCGGCAAGGGCCGCGCCCTTACCACTGAGACAGAAGGCACTGAGAGCGCTTTGGCCGACGGCACATCCAAGCTCCAGTACATCTACCTCTCCTCAGGCGTTTCCAGCGACAACGAGGAAGGCTCTGTCCTCTACGACCAGAACGATTTCCTCGCAAATGACAACCACAATGCTGTGGGCTATGCAGCAGAGCTCACCAACAGCATCATGGGAACAATTGACGGCGGTCTCGACGCTTCCGGCATCGACTCATTCTTCGACAATGCCGCATACGCAGGAGCCCTTCCCTCCGGCAACGACTGGACCAGCGGCTGGGCCCTCTCGGCCGACGGCGGCAGCACAGGCAGCGAGACTGTTGAGCTCGAGGGCGACATCACCGAGGACATGACCCTCCAGGCCGGTGTGAACTACATCCTCATCGGCGGACTGCATGTAAAGGAAGGCGCCACTCTGACCATCGAGCCCGGCACAGTCATCACCGCCCAGGATGACGACATCGTAGACTACCTCCTCATCGAGCAGGGCGCCATGATCGATGCCCGCGGTACAGCCGAGCATCCTATCGTCATGACTTCCGAGAGGAAGGAAGCCGGAGCATGGGGCGGTCTCCACATCTGCGGTAAGGCTCCCATCAATGCCGGCACCGATGCCAAGTCAGAGATAGGTGACGCCTCCTACGGCGGAGACGACGCCAGCGACAACTCCGGTATTCTCCAGTACGTCCGCGTTGAGTACGGCGGATATGCCTTCTCCGAGGAGAAAGAGGCCAACGGCTTCACATTCTACGGTGTAGGTAACGGAACTACTGTCGACCATCTCCAGGCTTACGGCGGATCTGACGACGGTTTCGAGTGGTTCGGAGGTACTGTAAACGTAAAATATCTGGTATCCACCAACAACACCGACGACTCCTTCGACTGGACCGAGGGATGGACCGGAAAGGGACAGTTTATGATTGCCCAGCAGATATCCGATGAGTGCGACGCCCTCATCGAGGCCGACAACAATGACAACGACAACATGGCAGAACCTATCTCCCACCCTGTACTCTCCAACCTCACCCTCGTGGGCAACGGTGCTGACGGACGCGGCGTACGTCTCCGTGCAGGCACACAGGCCGAGATATACAACGCCATCGTGACCGGCAAGGGCCGCGCCCTTACCACTGAGACAGAAGGCACTGAGAGCGCTTTGGCCGACGGCACTTCCAAGCTCCAGTACGTCTACCTCTCCTCAGGCGTTTCCAGCGACAGCGACAACGTCCTCTACACTCAGGACATGTTCCTCGCCGAAGACAACCACAACCAGGTCAACTACACCTTCAGTCTTACCGACAATTTTGTAGGTACAATTGACGGAGGTCTCGACGCCTCTTCCATTGACTCATTCTTCGAGTCCGCCGCCTTCATCGGTGCCATCTCCGCCGACAACAACTGGATGGCCGGCTGGACACTGTAATCAAACTGCTTTTCGAAGCTGTCATACCTGTTTTTCACGGGAGGCTGCGAAGTGATTCGCCGGCCTCCCTTCTTTTTTGTCCGGAGGGGTGTGAAAATACCTAACAGTTGGTATTGTCTCTGTCATGAAAGAGTGGTAATTTTGCCCGGATTTAGCTACCGTCATTACAACATGAAACTTTCGGAACTGAAAACTGGAGAAAGAGGCATTATCGTCAAGGTGAGCGGACACGGCTCCTTCCGCAAGAGAATCACTGAAATGGGATTCATCAAGGGAAAGGAAGTCAAGGTGGTGCTCAACGCCCCCCTGAGGGACCCCATAGAATATGAAATCATAGGATACAAGATATCGCTGCGCAGGGACGAGGCCCGCGAGATCGAGGTCATCAGCGAAAGCGAGGCCAAGGCTCAGGCAACTCAGGACAATGCCGGACAGAAGCATCCGGCAGAATTGCCGGCATCCCCGGTCACTCTGCGGCTGAGCAGCGGCGAACAGGACTGCACCGACGCCGAGGAACTCGACCGTAGGATGAGGCAGCTCGCGGAGGAGCGCCGCCATACCGTCCGGGTTGCCCTCGTAGGCAATCCGAACTGCGGCAAGACCTCCCTCTTCAACATTGCCTCCGGCTCCCACGAGAGAGTTGGCAACTACAGCGGCGTGACAGTCGATGCCAAGGAAGGACGCTTCGAATACAAGGGCTACCATTTCGTCCTGGTGGACCTGCCCGGCACCTACTCCCTCTCGGCCTACAGCCCTGAGGAGCTGTACGTCCGCAAGAATCTGATTGACAACATTCCCGACGTAGTCATAAACGTAGTGGATGCCTCGAATCTGGAGAGGAACCTCTATCTGACCGCCCAGATCATCGACATGAATCTCCGCGTAGTCATGGCCCTGAACATGTACGACGAGCTTCAGGCCAGGGGAGACAGGCTGGACACCATGACTCTGGGGCACCTGCTCGGAATGCCGGTAGTGCCCACGGTCAGCCGCAGCGGACAGGGCATTGACAAGTTATTCGACACCGTCATCCAGATCTACGAGCACAACGACCCGTCCCTGGCCCGCCACATCCACATCAACCACGGTGCCGAGCTGGAAAACAGTATCGACCGCATCAAGCTGCTGATACAGAAAAATGATGACATCCGCACCCATTACTCCACCCGCTGGCTGGCCATCAAGTACCTGGAGAACGACTCCGATGTAGAGGCCGTCGTGGAGGCCCTGCCCAACCACGATGAGATCATAGCCGCCCGCTTCGAGGAGAACCGGCGGCTGGAAAGCCTGCTGGGAGGTACCAGCACCGAATCGGCCATAGTGGACGCCAAGTATGCCTTCGTCCAGGGAGCCCTCAAGGAGACATATACGCCAGCAGAAGTCCGGAAGAAACACACCGTCACCGACAAGATAGACGCAGTGGTCACCAACCGCTGGGCCGCCTTCCCGATATTCATACTGCTGCTCTACATCATATTCGAGGCCACATTCCGCCTGGGCGAATACCCCATGACCTGGATTGAGTGGCTGGTAGAGAAATTCGGAGCCTTCGTAGCCACCACCATGCCCGACGGCATGCTCAAGGACCTGGTGGTGGACGGCATCATCGGAGGAGTGGGCAGCGTACTGGTATTCCTGCCCAACATCCTGATACTCTACTTGTTCATCTCCCTGTTGGAGGATTCCGGATACATGGCCAGAGCCGCATTCATCATGGACAAGCTCATGCACAAGATAGGCCTGCACGGCAAGTCGTTCATACCCATGATCATGGGATTCGGCTGCAACGTACCCGCCATCATGGCCACCCGCACCATCGAGAACCACAAGAGCCGGCTGGTCACCATGCTCATCATCCCCATGATGTCCTGCGCAGGCCGCCTGCCCGTGTACATCCTCGTAGCCGGGGCATTCTTCCCCCGCAACGGCTCCCTGGTGCTGCTGGGCCTCTACGCCCTGGGCATTGTCATGGCCATCATCTCAGCAAAGATCATGAGCCGCTTCATCAAGGACGACAACCTGCCGTTCGTCATGGAACTTCCGCCCTACCGCGTCCCGACCTCCAAATCCGTCTTCCGCCACACCTGGGAAAAGGGCAAGCAGTACCTGCACAAGATGGCCGGCATCATCCTCGTCGCCTCGATCATCATCTGGTTCCTCGGCTACTTCCCCCATCACGACCGCTGGTCCACCCCCGCCGAACAGCAGGAAAACTCCTACATCGGCATGATCGGCAAGGCTATCGAACCGGTTCTGGAGCCATTGGGATTCGACTGGAAAATGGGAGTGGGCATCATCTCCGGAGTAGCAGCGAAAGAACTGGTGGTAAGTACCATGGGCGTGCTCTACAGCGGAGAGTACGACCGGTTCCCCTCGACCACGGACGGACCAGGCACTGCCTCCGCTACTGTGACAGAAGAGGTCGCCTCTGTGACAGCAGGAACAGGCACTGTGACAAATTCGACCGCAACTGTGAATTTCAATCCTGCCACAGATACCTCTGAGGCCGTTTCTGTGACAAATTCGGCCGCATCTGTGAATTCCGGCCCGGCCAGTGTGACCGATGAGACTCCGGATGTGACCGCCGCAAATGACACTGAGACCATCTCCGGGGACACCATGCTGCAGAACGCCCTCGCCCGGACCACCACTCCGGCCGCAGCACTCGCCTTCATGGTATTCGTCCTGCTGTATTTCCCCTGCATAGCCACCTTCGTCGCCATCAAGAACGAGAGCGGCGGCTGGAAATGGGCCATCATCTCCGCCGTCTACACCATCGTCCTCGCATGGATCGTAGCCTTCATCGTCTACCGCATCGCCCTCCTGCTGCTATGACACCGGCAGAATACCTACAAAAGAGGAAGGGCAGGAAAGTCAAATACCTATTTATGAGGATTGACCGGAAAGGGTAAGAGCAGTACTTTTGCACCCGTTATATCCATAATGTAGTGTTGTTATTTCAATCTTTGCTTAATTACTCATAAGTTTGGAAAGTTACGGACCCAGAACCTGAGACAGGCCCAGGGTCCGTTCTCTTTTCCGATGAGATGAAATCACTATATTTGTGGAAAATACTGCACAATGAGAAAGAACATGAAAATGGCCGACCTGCTCGGCGCCGACTACCGACTGCTGACCGTCATCTACCGCCTGGGTATCAAGCTGGGCTTCGGGGAGAAGACCGTGGAGGAGACCTGCCGCGAAAGCGGGGTCAACTGCGACACATTCCTCCTCATTGCCAACGTGTACGCCACCGACGGATATGTCCCGACAACCGAGATGATGACCGCCGCCTCGGCCATAGGCCTGGTAAGATATCTGCACGCTTCACATTCCTACTATCTCGACCACGAAATCCATGACCTGAGCCGCATATTCGAGGAGCTGCTCAGTTCCTGCGCCCCAATGCAGCGGGACGTAATCATGCGCTTCTTCGACGGCTACCGGGAGGAAGTTGAGAACCATTTCGCCTACGAGGAGAATATCGTCTTCCCTTATGTCCGTTCAGTGGCCGGCGGGCAGAAGGTCGAGGGCTACAGCATGGAAACATTTGAAGAGAACCACAATAATATTGACGAGAAGCTCAACGACCTGAGAAACATCGTCATGAAGTACCTCCCGCCGGTATGCGACACGGTCACCGCCATCAAGGCCCTTTCACGGCTCTGCACCCTGGAAGCAGACCTGGAGAAGCATACGCTGATCGAGAACTCAATCCTCATACCCATGGTTAACAGACTGGAAGGAAAATGTCAGTGACAAAGAAAAAAATACTGCTCATAACCCCGTCGCGGATTATCGCCCGCGGCATCACCTCCATACTCGAGGAGCACGGCGGTTTCTCCGTGGAGACCGTGCTGGTTGACCTCTCCCGCGAAAACGAGGCCACGGTCCGGGACAGCATGGCGGACATCGTAATCGTAGACCCCATAATCTTCGACTTCTCATCCCGTCCGTCAGGCCGCAGCCGCATATCCGACCTTACCGACGCCGCCGTAATAGCCGCCCCGACTACCTTCACGGATGACGAGTCCATAAAAAGCTACGACGAGACCATAAGCATATACGACACCCCCGCGGCAGTCATCAGCAAGCTCCGTAACTCGCTGGCCCAATATGCCGGCAATTCCCGGACCGAGAACCGCGAGGAACTGTCCGCCCGCGAGAAAGAGATTCTGGTCTGCGTCGCCAAGGGCATGCTCAACAAGGAGATAGCAGACCGTTTCCATATCTCGATCTACACCGTCATCACCCATCGCAAGAACATCACCCGCAAGACCGGAATCAAGACCGTCGCCGGCCTCACGGTCTATGCACTCCTGAACAACCTGATTGACCCGGCCTCAGTAGAATAGGGAATTTTACTATCTTCGCGGCAAATTCCCAGAATAACCGCCATGAAGAAAAGACGACTGCTGACTGCCGCCCTCACTGCCGCCATACTGCTGGCCATGCCGCATTGTGTACATGCTTCGGCAATGATTAAGGACACGGCATCACAAACCGAGAGCACTGAATTCCGTTTCCGCGGCTACATCGGCGGCATGATGCTGCACAGCGGCTACATCTTCAGCCGTCCGTTCGGGATTTACTCCACAGCTGCCCTGCCATTAGGCACAATGCAGATAAGAGGCGCCGCATTCGGAATCGGAGGGCACGTCAAATTCGCCTTCGGGACTCCCACCGACATGCTCCGCATCGGGGCCGAGGGGCACAGTTCCAATGTCAATTACTCCCCCTCTCCCTCCTATGCCCACACCGGCTGGGGAGGCATACTGGTGGACTACATCCGCCGTACCAAGGGCCGGGTGCACCCATTCGTAGGCTGTGTCATAGGCGGCGGAGGTGTCAAGAACCATATTATCGCAGAGGGCAGTACCGACGACTTCGTCACAGAGCCTCAGGCCGCCATGCACAAATACGCCTTCATGGCCATTGCCCCTTTCCTCGGAATTGAAGTCTCCCTCACTCCCAAACTCAGTCTCGTACTGAAAACGGACTGGCTCCTCAACGCCACCGGTCCTCAGAACGACTTCTCAAACGGTCCCCGCCTCTACGTCGGCATGCTCTTCAACCGCCTCCAGCACTAAGGCCATCCAGACCAGCGAACTCTTGCCAAAACAAACCATTTTAGCCACTTTTAGCAAGTTTTAATCAATAAACTTTTGCCAAAACTAACTTTTTTAACTACTTTTGGCAATATTAATCTGATATTATGACGAAAATAATAGGAAGAGATATTGAGCAGGCTACTCTTAACAGTTTATTTCACAGTGGCAAAAGCGAATTTATCGCTATCTATGGAAGACGAAGAATAGGGAAGACTTTCCTTATAAGAGAAATGTTCAAGGACAAATTCGCATTCTACCACACAGGACTTTCGCCTTTCGAATTAAACGGCAAGAAACTGCTGTCAGAACAATTACGAAACTTCACGTTGTCACTGGCACGTTATGGTTCGTGGAATACCTCTGCTCCTTCCAATTGGATGGAAGCATTCGATCTACTGATTGAATTACTGGAAGGCAAAGGAAAAGAGACCAGACAGGTTGTTTTCCTGGACGAAGTACCGTGGATGGATACTCACCGCTCCGGTTTTCTAACTGCATTGGAACATTTCTGGAACGGATGGGGTGCCGGACGGGACAATCTTATGCTGATTGTATGCGGCTCCGCCACATCATGGATCAACGATAATCTGATAAACAACACCGGAGGACTTTACGGACGCCTCACCAAGCAGATATGCCTGTCTCCGATGACATTGGCTGAAACAGAAAAACTGTTTGGACTCAATCAGGTCAGAATAGACAGGTACGATATCGTACAAAGCTGGATGATATTCGGGGGCATCCCGTATTACCTGAACTCCTTGACAAAGGAACGGAGTCTGGCCCAGAATGTGGATTATCTTTTATTCAGACACGGCGCTGAATTATCAAATGAGTTTGACAGACTGTTCAACTCACTGTTTGTAAATCCGGACGACTACAAGCACATCGTACGGTTCCTCTCAACTTCCAGCAATGGCTATACACGGGAGGAGATAGCAGCAAAGGCATCTTCATCAGGCGGAGGCCTCACTAAAATACTCAGAGTTCTGAGAGAGAACGGTTTCATATCCGCCTTGCAAGACTTTTCCGGACGATCAAGAGACTTGCGGTATAGACTTACAGACCCTTTCTGCCTGTTTTACCTCAGATTCATAGACGGTCACAAGACCAACGATGAAGCGTTTTGGGAAAACAGTCAGTTTTCCCCGAGTATCAACGCCTGGAGAGGCCTTGCATTTGAAAATGTCTGTTTCGCACATATCCGTCAGATCAAATCGGCACTTGGAATATCCGGAGTACACACAGAAACTTTTTCCTGGACATTCAAAGGGAATGAGACACACGACGGCACACAGATTGACATGCTGATAGACCGGGCAGACAGAATCATAAACCTGTGCGAAGTCAAGTTCAGTCTATCCGAATATACTGTTACAAAAGACTATGACAGAAAGTTGAGAGACCGCCTTCAGACATTTCTCGATGTTGTCCACCCTAAAAAGGCCATCCATCAGACATTCATCACAACTTATGGCCTACGGGACAACGAATACGCCGGAAAGATTCAGAGTATCATAACGATGGAAGACCTCTTCCGATAGGATTACGGCATATACGGCGCAAAGATTTTTTGCATTTTATGTACTTTGTGATACAAGGTAATAAAATTTTTATATATTTGCATTGCAGAATAATCAATACCTAACAATAGTAAAGTTATGAAACAAGTTCTCAACGTAGGTATCGGAGGCCGCAGCTTCGTCATAGACGAGGACGCCTTCGACCGTCTCAGCTCCTACCTGGACGCCTTCCGCAGCCGTACCGGCATGGGTTATCAGACCAAGGAGGTAATGGATGACCTGGAAATGCGTATTGCTGAGATTTTCTCTGAATCCATGTCCTCCCGCCAGGAGGTCGTGGATATCTCTCTCGTAGAGCGGGTTATAGCCCAGCTCGGTATGCCTGACGGCTCTACGGCTCCCGGAGGCTCCGGCTCTGCGGACGGCAGCAGCCAGGGAGAATACTGGCACTCCGGCCGCGAAAGCCGCCCCGTCCGAAAACTCTACCGCGACAAGGACCACAACGTCCTGGGCGGAGTCGCCTCCGGCCTGGCCTGCTACTTCGACGTTGACGTGCTGGTTGTCCGCATTCTCTTCGTCTGCCTCTTCCTATTCGGCTCTTTCGGGGGCTGGGTCTACATCATCCTCTGGATAGCCGTACCGGCAGCCCGCACCAGTGCGGAGAAATGCCGGATGCACGGCCTCCCGGTCACTGCCGAGAATATGCGCAGATTCTACAATTCTACTAACTAAGGAGGAACAGTCATGGATATATACACCAATGCAGAGAACGTAAGAACCCAGATGCGCCGCGGCGTCCTCGAGTACTGCATACTGTGCATACTCAGCAAGAAGGACTCCTACGCCACATCCATCCTCTCCGAACTCAAGGAAGCCCGGATGATAGTGGTCGAGGGCACAATCTATCCGCTCCTGATCCGTCAGAAGAACCAGGGGCTGCTCACCTACCGCTGGGAGGAGTCTCCCCAAGGTCCCCCGCGGAAATATTATCAGATAACGGAAAAGGGCCGTCAGGCTCTCGCCGAGATGGACTCCGCATGGCAGGAGCTGGTGGAGTCAATAGAAACCATTAAAAACATTGAGCCATGCAACAGGTAGTAAAAGTAAGCATAGGGAACATAGCGTTTACCCTCGACAAGGATGCCCACGGACTGATGGAGGACTATCTCAACAGCCTCAAATCCCACTACAGGGGCAGCGCAAACTGCGGGGAGATTCTCTCCGAGATAGAGTCCCGCATAGCCGAACTGCTGACCGACAGGGGGTACCGGGACAAGGTCGTACCCGCCGAAGCCGTCCAGGAGATCATCAACATCCTCGGACGTCCTGAAGATTTCGACTCGGAAGCCGACAGCGGAAAACAGCCCGGGAGCAAAAAGAGAGTGTACCGCGACCCGGACAATAAAATCGTAGGAGGCGTATGCGGAGGCCTCGGAGCATATTTCTCCGTAGACCCCCTGATATTCCGCATCGTTTTCGCGGTATGGATTCTCTTCTTCTTCTGGCTGGAAGTCTTCGAGGACTGGGGCTGGGGCATGTCGGTACTGGGCATGCTGGCCTACGTGGTTCTCTGGATAGCAATGCCTGAGGCCCATACCGTAGAGCAGCGCTACAACATGAGGGGCGGCTCGGTCTCCCTGAAGAACATCCAGAAAACGGTAGAACGCGAGGCACGGGAGGTAAGCAGCCGCGTCGGAAAGGGTGTGCGCGAGGGGGTCAGGAGCACCGAAGGATTCTGGAAAGCCCTCGGTCGCGGAATCGAGATATTCATGGGTATCATACTGCTGCTCATAGGCATGGCCGGCACCGCGGCAAGTGTACTGGCAGCATTCGGACTGGGTATCTGGAACGGACTGTACGCCTTCGGCACATCCTGGTTCCTGTCCCTCATCTCCGATACCCCGGCATGGGCTGCCTCCCTTATCTCAGTACTGGTCTGCATCGTTACGATCCTGCCGTTCATCGGCATGCTGTACGGAGGTATTCTCCTGCTTTTCAAGCTGAAGGCGCCCAGGTGGAAACCCGGACTCATCATCTTCATTCTATGGGTGGTATCCCTGCTGGGTCTCATAGGCGTCTCTCTGGGCAGCCTGTCCGCCATCCGGAGCATGGACACCCAGGTAAGACATGCACAGCTGCCGGCTGCGGACACCCTGTATATCGAGTTCGTCGGCGCATCGCAGTGGAAGGACTACGATGTTCTCATTGACGCCAACCAGGTCAGCTACGACCTCCTGTACATGGGCAAGGACAGCGGAGAACCATTCCTGGTGGTATATCCGGACATCTACCTCAACAGATACAATGACGACGGCACGTTCAGGTCCTATGCCCGGTACATCACCGAGGGCATGAAACTGGAACAGATGGCATTGAAGGACTCCTCCACATTCTGGACTCTCGACGGGCAGACCCTGCGCCTGGAACCGATCATATTCTCTTCCGACACCAAGGTCACCGACATTGAGCGCAGAATCTCCCTGAATATCGGCAAGGACACCAAGGTCATCGTCCGGGAACCGGTACGTCACGAATTCAACGGATATTTCGACTTCTGCTCCAACCGCTTCCTCCGCATAGTCGAGGAACTCGACTGACCCGCGCCGGTACAGGACAAAAAAAGTCTGCCCCATGAGTATGAGGCAGACTTTTTTCTACTTCTACAGATATCAGCGTCCTGCTTACTCAGCGGGGGCCTCTACAGGCTCAATGGGAGCGGCCTCACCTCCGGGAATAGTGGTGGGGAACTCAGGTGTACCTGTGTTGGTGCCGGTCTGCTCGAGACGCTGGAGCACAGCATTGTCACCCTGCTTTCTGGAAGGAGTGAAAGCCGTTGCCAGAATACAGAGGGCAAGTATGATGATAGCCAGAGTCCAGGTGGCCTTCTCGAGGAAGTCAGCTGTCTGGCGCACGCCGAATGTCTGGTTGCCGGCCGCGAAATTGGCGGCAAGTCCGCCTCCCTTGGAGTTCTGAATCAGTACAACGAAGGTGAGCAGGATGCTCGCGATAATTATCAAAATTAAAATTGCTATGAACATAACTTTACAAATGTTTCTTTATATCGTTTTTAAGGGCTGCAAAG
>ERZ779737.80-NODE-80-length-97080-cov-16.832115_pt1 | contig 97080 bp, 87 predicted proteins | sample MGYA00511889_ERZ779737 | MGnify/ENA primary metagenome ERZ779737 (study PRJEB29588, sample SAMEA2163575) | human gut metagenome | biome: human gut; feature: human-associated habitat; material: faeces | place: Denmark | collected 2008/2010 ...
CAGCTATATGACAGGAAGTGTCATTGTTGTGGATGGAGGGAGAACCTGCTGGTAGGCAAGGAAAAGAAGATGAGCGTTAAGGGAAAAATAGAATTTGCAAGAGAAAATAACTGGAAAATATGCATATATGGTTTAGGACAGATAGGTTCTGGCTTTTGTAATGAATTAATAGATATTTTCGGTATTGAGGTAAATTATTATTGTGACAGAAATACGGATGTTTTAGAAACGTTTGGGGTTGACAGAAACAAAAAAGTAACCGTGAATGAGTTGAAAATGTCTGAAGAAGATACCTTGGTTTTTGTACTATTAAACTATCAAAATGCATTGTCAGCATTAAAAGCTTTGGGGGGCTATTCGCATCTTCATATCATCACATGGCAGGAGCTTGTGATGGATAAATATATAGTGAAATCATATTTTGGCATTGAGAATAAGGAGGACACGGATTTTCCAAAATATAAACAGACTGAAAGAAAGAAAAACAAGCATAAAAAAATTGCAGTATTTACATGTATAACAGGCGGATATGATAAATTGAACATCCCTGAATGCATTGAGGAAAATTGTGATTACTATTTAATTACTGATTTGCCGGATGACCAGAAAATTGAAAATGACGAATATTACATAAGATTAAACATATCGGAGGTTGTACCTCAAAGTGACAGGTACACCCCGAAAGCGCAAAACAGGTATTGTAAAACACATGGTTATAAAATATTTGAAGGATATGATTATTCTGTATATTTGGATGGAAATTTAAAGATTATAGGTAAAAGTTCTGAACTAGTTAAATTTGTAGGGCCTTACGGTGTAGCATTTCATGAACTGCCAAGGGAAAATGATGTGTTTTCGCATGCCATGGAGATCGCAGTAGGAAAAAGAATTGGAAGAGATGATACTGCTATAGAAATGAAAAAGATGCTAAGCGAAGGATTTCCGTTTCATTATGGTATGGCAGAGTGTGGCGTAGTAATCTGTGAAAATAAAAACAAAGTAGCACAGCAAATATTAAATAATTGGTTTATAAAATATGATCAAAGCTTGGCTAAAAGGGATCAATTCTATTTACCGTATGTATTATGGAAGATGGGAATAAATGTTGATGAGGTATGTACACTTCCGGGTGATTTAAGAAATAATGGCTACTTTGAAAAGCAAGGTACTCATTCTGGGATACAAAAGTAAAGGGTAAGGCTTATGTGCGGTATTTGCGGTTTCTATTCAAAAAAAAGAGAGACACTTGGGAATTTAATAGAAATGAACAATACCCTGATTCACCGGGGACCAAATGACCATGGAGAAGAGATATATGCTGGAAGAACCTCAGAATATGGGATCGGTCTGGCTCAGAGAAGATTGTCAATTATTGATTTGTCTGTCAGGGGACATCAGCCCATGCACTCCTTTGACAAAAGAGTTTCTTTAGTATTTAACGGAGAGATTTACAATTTTCAGGAATTGAAGGAAGAGCTTGGAGATTATCCATTTCAATCAAACTGTGATACAGAAGTAATCATTGCCGCATACCTTAAATGGGGAATCAGGTGTGTAGACAGATTCAATGGAATGTTTGCCATAGCATTATATGACAGGGAGGATGAGGCGCTCTATTTAATAAGAGATAGAATTGGCAAAAAGCCACTGTATTATTATTTGAAGGATGAAAATATATATTTTGCATCAGAATTAAAACCGTTGATGATAAATCCGTATTTTGAAAAAGAGATAAATGAGAAAATAATCAGTAAATATTTGTATAGACAATACATAAATGCGCCGGATAGTATATTTGAAAATACATATAAATTAGAGCCGGGAGGTATTTTAAAATTTACAAAGGGAAAAGTTGAAAAGTGGAAATACTGGGACATAGCTGATACCTATAAGGCAAAGCATACAACGCTTACCTATGAAGAAGCGCTTTGTGAATTTGAAGTTCTTATGAGAGAAGCCATACAAAAGAGAATGGTTGCAGATGTACCGGTTGGCGAATTTTTGAGTGGAGGTTACGATTCTGCCCTTGTATGTGCACTTGCCCAGTCATTATCGGATACGCCGATTAGAACCTATTCAATTGGATTTGAGGAAGAAAATTTAGATGAAGCTCCATTTGCAAAACAAATAGCAAGTCATTTAGGAACAACGCATACAGAGCATTACATATCCGAAGAGGAAATGTTAAACTTGGTGGATAGTATTCCATATTATTTTGACGAGCCGTTTGCTGATTCGAGCCAGATATGTACAATGCTTGTTTCGGAATTAGCTAAGCAGGATGTAACGGTGGTATTAACAGGTGATGCTGGCGATGAATTCTTTGGAGGTTATACAATATATGATAAATTATTGAGTGCACAGAAAATGAACACTCTGGGTTCGCTTTTACATTATTTTTATAAAATACCGGGGGCCAATAAGATAAAAGATTTTAGAACCTTGTCTTTACCACTGAAGATTGCGGCAGAATCTATGGATCCCAATGTAAAGACGCAAACGGGAACAGCGTATTATCTTAACATTTTGAGGAATCTATTGCTATGTAAAAAACAGATTTGCGGGTTGGACCCTATTGAGAAAAAGTATGAAGAGCAAAGTTGGGCATATAGAAGAATGTTAATTGATATGGATACCTATCTTCCAGGGGATATTCTTTGTAAAGTGGATCGGTCATCCATGAAATATTCTTTGGAAGCGAGATGTCCATTTTTGGATAAGAATATTATGGAGTTTTCCCTGGGATTGCCTTTAGAATTTAAAATTAGAAATGGAAATTTAAAGAGCTTGATTAAGGATTTGGTGTACAGATATATCCCCAAAGAAATGATGGACAGGCCCAAACAAGGTTTTTCCGTTCCTATAGAAAAGTGGCTGCGCAGCCAATTGAAAGAAGAACTTTTATCTTATGTAGAAAGAGATTACTTGATTAGACAAAATATTTTTGAGGTGGATGCAACTAGACAGTTTATTCAGGATTTTGTAGTAAATGGAGATAAAGGGAAAAAAACGGGTCAAAACTATACCAAATTTGCATGGGCATATTATGTGTTTCAAAAGTGGTATGAAAAATATATGTGAGAAATGTTTATTATTTGGTCAAGGAGCTTTGGAATGGATAAGCAATTAGTGAGCATTTTGGTGCCAATTTATAATGGACAGAAATTTTTGACTGAGTTTCTGGACTCAATTAAAAAACAAACATACCGTCCAATTGAATTGATTTTGCGAGATGATTGTTCAAAAGATGCTTCAGTCAATTTGTGTGAAAAATGGAAAGAGAATAATGCAGAGTGTGATTTCACAATAAACTTAATCAAAGGCGAAAAGAATATAGGGTTAAGTCAAAATGTTGCAAAATTAGCCCAGTATGCAAGAGGAAAGTTTATATTTTTGGCAGATCAGGACGACATCTGGCTGAAGGATAAGGTGTTAGAGCAGGTAGAGTATTTAGAGAATAATCCGGAGTGTGTAGTTTGTTTAAGCGATAGAAGCATAACAGATGCCAGACTGAATGTTCATATTAAGTCCAATTATGAGTATTTGGGGTATAATAGGACATCTATGAAAATGGAAGAAGTAGTAAGGCACAAATATTCTTATGCGGCTAATTGCATGGCGGTAAGAAATATGAATAAGCAGATATTTGACATACCGGACGGAATAACATGTCATGATAGTTTTATCGCATATATGGCATCCTATTATGGAACAGTTGATTTCTTGTTTGAACCGCTGCTTTTATACCGGATACATTCTCATAATTTATCCGGTAATTTCTGTGCAGAGAATTCCAGAAATTTTTTAGAGTGCTTTAGAAGATACTTAAAATCTTGTAAACGGGGACAGGAGAGCTCAAGAAATGATGGAAGAATAATATGTGACGAGATGAAAAAGCGGTATGGGGTTGATCTTGCGGAGCTTGAAAGCCCATTTGCAAATTGTGTGAAATATAATTATATAAAGAGAGCGTGGGAGGAAGCCCGAAAAAAATATAAAGCGGATAAGATAGGAAAATGGAGAAGGTAGTATGATAAGATATTTAATATGGGGAACTGGAAGAATTGCACAGCGGAATCTGAAGAGATTCCAGCTTGCTTATAGCAATGGGGAAGCAGAGATTATTGGTTTTATAGATAGTAATGCTGAAAAATGGGGAACTTCATTTAATGAGTATAAAATTTATTCGCCGGACAGTATCTCTGGTCTTGAATACGATTATATTGATCTATGGTTCGTGGAGGGAAAGGATACTGTAAGAGAAAGAATTGCTAATGAATTTGGCATTAGCGATAAGATAATCAAAGATGCTTTCTTTATCATTAAAGATAAACTATTAGATAAATATAAAGCTTCATCCGATGCAGAAATCAGAGATTATACGAAATTAATTTCGGACAGCAAGCAGGTGGGGGTTTATTACTATGAACCGCATCATACAGATGAGATGCGGGAAGTGTTTTATGACGAGGAAAAAGACTTATATTATGCATTTTTTGAAAATAAGAGAATGTATTTTTCCAGGAAATATAATGGGTATAAATATGTTAATGGTAAAAGATATATAGAACATTTATGGCAGGAACAGGACCCCAACTCCCCCCATTTGTATGAAGAGAAGGAGGTGGTTGTTCAAAGCGGGGATGTACTGGTTGATGCCGGTGTATGTGAAGGTAATTTTGCATTGCACCATATTGAAAAAGTAAAGAAAGTGTATTTAATAGAATGTGAGCTTGACTGGATAGAGGCATTGAAAGCAACATTTGAACCGTATAAAGAGAAAGTGGTGTTTTGTGATAAGTACTTAAGTGATAAAGATTCGGATACTTGCATTACTCTGAATACGTTAGTGCAGGAACCTGTAGATTTTCTCAAAATGGATATAGAAGGAGAAGAGGTAAATGCATTAAGAGGGGCTGATAAAGTTTTTGTTAATAGCGCAAATATAAAATGCTCTATATGTGCCTATCATCGACATGGTGATGAAGAAAAGATAAAGGATATATTGTCAAGATATGGGTTAGAAACATGTACATCAAAAGGGTATATGCTTTTTATTTATGATGATGAAATATGGAATAACCCGGAGCTTAGACGTGGAATAGTTAGAGGGTATAGAAAAAATGAATAAAATCAGATTGGTTATTTGGGGAGCTGGAAAGAATCTGCAGCTAGTATATGATTCAGTGGATTTTAATATAGCCCAAACAATAGGAATTGTTGACAGTAATATTGATAAACAAAATGTGCAGTGGAATGAAATTACTGTTTATAATCCAACAATTATTCAAAAGCTGGATTATGATTATATAATTATTTCTCCTTTTCGATATGAAGAAATTGTAAAGGAATGTCAAAGGTTAGGAGTAGAGGCGGAGAGGATTATTTCATTTTGGAATAATAAAAATCAATATATTTTTTTGAAAGATTATCCAAAAGAGAATTATTTGCTTAAGCGGGAAAATGAAATATTAAGATTGAAACTTGAAAACAATAGATTTGAATTAGGATTAGAGCCGACGCCTATAATCCAGGAACCATGTGAAGTGTTAAAAAAAATGCTGCTAGATAAATCATCGCTGTGCAGATTCGGAGACGGTGAATTTGAAATGATCCGAATGAATGAGCGGCCTTGGTTTCAGCAAATTGATGAGAAATTATCAAAAAAACTGATGCAGGTTTTGGACTCAAATGATGAAAAAATTAATATAGCAATTGCCGATTTGTATGGTTCACTATCGAGGTATACTGAAGATGCTGCTTTAGGAATGAGGAGATATATGGATCTCGAAACTCGAAAAGCACATATGCAGCTTCTCAGTTTCTCAAGAGTTTATTTTGATGCATATGTTACAAGGCCATATCTGATATACCAGGATAAAAAGGCATGCGAGGATATATTTAGACTCTGGAAGGAAATTTTCAAAGGCAGGCATCTTCTTATTGTAGAAGGGATAAACTCCAGATTTGGTGTTAATAATGATTTGCTGTCTAATGCCTTGAGCATTAGGAGGATTCTATGTCCTGCTCGGAATGCATTTAGAGTATATGAAAGTATAAAGGAGACTGTATTAAATAATGTCAGAAAAGATGACGTGGTACTGATAACGCTTGGACCAACAGCGACAGTCCTTGCATACGATATAGCAAGGGAAGGATATCAGGCAATTGATATTGGCCAAATTGATAATGAGTATGATTGGTATTTAAGGAACGCTGAAAGGCAAATACCTATCAGAGGAAAGTGTGTAGCAGAAGCTGCAAATGGAAGGATCCCAAAAGATGACATTGATTTGAGTCAATATAGGAAAGAATGCGTAGCGACAGTAGAAGGGGAGATAACACATAGAAACTGTTGATGAGACACTTATCAGAGAGAAAAACGAGTATTTTAAAGTTGAAATAGGAGATCACCTCATTGTTTTCCATAAAATTGAAGAGGAAAATAAGGGTAAAGAAACAGTTTTTGCTGCCTCGGAATACTGTTTATTGGTTGTTTTATCAAAGGATGGTGGAATGGAGCATGAATTATGAAGGTGTCAATTATAACAGTGTGTTTCAACGCAGAGTTAACAATAGAGCAGACAATTAGAAGTGTTATCGAACAGTCCTATCAGAATATAGAATACATAATTATTGATGGCAAGTCATCAGATCATACGTTGGATATTATTGCGAAATATGCTGATAAGATTTCAAAGGTAATTAGTGAGCCGGATAAAGGTATCTATGATGCAATGAATAAGGGAATTAGAAATGCAACAGGAGATATTATTGGAATATTAAATTCAGATGATTGGTATGAAAAAGACGTCATTAAAAGGGTAGTAGAAGCCTTTGAAAAAAATAATTCTCAAATAGTCCATGGAGATGTGCGTTTTATTTACGGTGACGGAAGCAGCGAAAATACGGTAACTGATATAATGAATAAGCTTTGGTATGAAATGGTAGTGAGACATCCGGCAACGTTTGTACGCAGGGAAGTGTATCAAAAAGAGGGAGTGTTTGATGATACATTTAGGGTAGCGGGAGACTATGAATTTATTTTAAGATGCTATGCAAACAATGTGAAATTTTATTATCTTAATACGATATTGACGAATTTTAGGATGACCGGGATAAGCAATCAGCAAGAAGAAACCTGTTTTAATGAAACTAATATTGCAGCGTTAAGATATGTAGAGAGTTCGCCGAATAAAGAACAAATTTATTCTGTCATATATGATAGAATGAACAGGCATCGTTTTTCTATATTGTTGAAAGAAAAGGCGGATTCTGTTCAAATAGGTTGTAATTTCTCTGATTTGTTTTCAAAAAAGAAAGTCTTTATTTGGGGAAGTGGTGAATGGGGAAAAAGACTGTCAGCTTTTCTGCTCAAAAATCACATTGACATTATTGCGTTTTTAGATAATGATGCAAACAAAATGGGAAGACAAATCAATGGAATTGAGATAAGAAGATTGACGACTTTGGATAAGAGTGAATATCCGGTGCTTGTTGCTATTGCTAGGTTAGATGATGAAATGAATACCACAATAGATAGAATGAGACAGAATGGTTTTAAAGTTATTTTATTGGAAGAAGTAGAGGAAGCTATTTTAAAAGACAACCGATGTTATATGGAGTATAGATGCAAATATTAGTCATATTATTAAATATGTATTTTACTGTGAGGATGTTATGATAGAAGAGCGAGAAGAGATAGAATGGACTAATACATGGATTGATAAAGCAAACACAAATAATTCGAGAATATTATTTATTGGCGATTCAGTTACCAGACAGCTTAGATCAGAGCTTAGCCGATTCTTGTTTGAAGAGCTTCCGGTTGATTTATATGCATCGTCATATGCTTTGAATGATACTATTTTCTGGACAAGTGTTGAACAGTTTTTGAATAGTGGATATACCTATGAAATTATTATAATTCATTATGGTTTTCATCATGGTTTTTCTACAATGTGCAGCAGTAGCCATGATAATTATTTAGAATATAAGGGAAATTACCAGAAGCTAATTGATCTGTGTAAATTGCATTCAAAGCGAATTGTGGTTATGACAGGAACGTCATATGTATGCAAAAATAATTTATCTGAAATTGACGAAGAGTGGGAAGAAGAAGTATTAACTAGAAATAGTATTTCTAAAGAGTTAGCCGGTGAAAACAACATCCAACTTTTTGATATGTATCAATTAATCTCTCACAGCAGAGGAGAATTTAAATATATTGATCATGTCCATCTGGAAAGAAAAGCAGACATCTTCATCATATATCAATTATTATTATCTTTGCTAAAAGCAGATACACATGATTTTGGGATAAATGTATTCGAAAATCTAAACGAGAGTTTTACCATTAATAACAATAATGTCTCAATTTATGGTAAGGGTATAGATGGAATTAGAAATTATTATCGATGTAAGGTGCTAAGACCAGAGGTAGAAATTATATCTTGGTATGAAACCGTACTAAAAGATGATATAAAAACATTTATGGGACTTCCAATCAGAGAACTATCTGATTATAAAGAAGGAATGATTATAATATCGTCAATTAAATATGCAGACGAGATGGAACAGGAATTAATAAAACGAGGGATAAAAAATTATCTGAGACTGAAAGCATGAATAAAATATTATATTTTTTTGATTATGGAAATTCATTTGGTGGCGCAGCTAATACTTTACTACAGCAATTGTTGGTGGTAAAAGAAGCTGGATATGAAGTAAAGGCATATGTGTCAAATTATTATGGGAACATTAGTGAAGCATATAGTAAGGTATTTGATAATTATCAAATTAAACTAAATGAAGTAAAGTATTGTTGCTGTTCGCATACTGAGGACATTGATATAATAGAAGTATTCTCCTGCTATGAGAATATCTGTGAGACGATTCAACGGGAAAGGCCGGATCTGGTTCATTCGGTGCAGATTAATCCAACCGTTGAATTGGTATGCAGAGAATTAAATATTCCTCATATTATGGATATCTATCAGGCGATTGACGATTTTTTTGCTTTAGATTATACAGATATTTTTCCACATTATCATATCTGTGATTCTGAAATATATGCAAATAGCTGGAGCAAAGGTCTACAGATTAATTCAACCTGCATCAGAACGGTGGTCAGAGATTTTATAAAGAGGCAGAAGGTTTATGATCATGAAGCCTTATCGTTTATTGCAGCCGGACAGGTAACTCCAAGAAAAAATCAGTTAGAAGTTATAAAAGGGTTTCATAATGCCATAAGAAAAGGCGTGAAGGGCTACCTTGACATTTATGGGTATTGCAAGGAGCAATATGCGCTTGAGTGTGTGGAATATGTAAAGCAGAATGATCTGTCAGAAAGAGTTAGCTTCCATGGATTTGTCACCAGCATGTTTGATAAATATCAGGATGCTGATGTACTGATATGCGGGAGCAAGGTTGAATCGTATCCTAACGTGATATCAGAGGCGCTGGCCAATGGACTAATTGTCATTACATCGCCGGTAGCGGGTGTTCCGGAAGTGATTAAGGATAGAAGAAATGGTTTTGTTACTTCCGGTTATAGCGCTGCCGATTTTGAAGAGAAAATTATGGAATGCTGGAATGCCTTCCGGGATAAAAGTGTAAATAGTATTTTGGCAGAAGCAAATAAGACATTTGAAGCGGTACATGGAAAAGAAAACGTAAAATATCAAATACTGGAATATTATAAGAGTGTTATAAAGAATAGCAGTTTTAGGGGTGTATTGTCAAAAGACGATGCTGAAATAATTTTCAGACCAATCATTGATAGATACAATGAAAATGTTGAACATTTTACTTACCCTGAATTGATAAAGACCAAATTGTGGTATTGGTATCATGCTTGTAATGTTATTTGCAGGGCAAAAAAGAAGATTTATATTTGGGGAGCTGGGAAAATGGGGCTATGTGCGTTAGAGGCGCTTAAAGCCTTTTTGCCAAATCAAAGGATAGAGGGCTTTATTGACCGTAAAAGAACAGGGCTTTACCAGAATCACAGGATATATGCTCCCACTGAGGTGGTATATGACAATGACAATGTAATATTGATCGCAGTAAAGAATTGTGATGAAATCATCGATAGCTTAGAAGCAGCCAAAAGAGCATACGGAGTGGATTACTTTCTTGTGGCTCCCAGAATGTGGTAGGAGGAAGAAGGATGGACTGCATTGACAGGGCAATTATAAAAGGAAGGAATGTTTCCCAATTTGACAGCTTGAATATGCAGACATGGGAAATGTTTGAAAGAGACAGAAACGGCAAAAAGCTGTTTCTCTTTGGAACAGGCGCCGTGACAGAGCTTTTTTTTGCAAAATTTCATGATAAAATGCCTGTGGAGGGTGTGCTTGATAATGACGGGAAAAAGCAGGGAATAAATGTACGGGATCTGCTTGGAGGTGCATGGGAAAATTCAAAAAGGGATAGTCTGATAGGAGATAAATCGGTATTAAAGGCATATAATCCGGAGCAGATAATTGTGCTGATCTGCAGCTTAAATTATGGGGATGAAATTGCCCGGGAATTAAGGGGCATGGGAATTGAGCATATTTATTCCTTTCTGATTATGGAAGCAAAGGAAAGAGACAGGAGGGGGATAGCCAGGGAAGGACTGGCAGAAGACGAGAAAGCAAGCTATGCGGGAAGATACCTGGAAGCAGAAATCCAGGAAAGAAAGATCTTATTCCGGGCATTTGGCGATTATGCGGATCACGAAAAATATATTACGGAGGCACTGCTGAAAGCCGGGCAGAACCTGGATCTGGTATGGCTGGTTTCAGATCTGCATACAGAGGTACCTGCTGGTGTGAGAAAGGTACTGCATTCAAATTGGCAAAAGGCAATTTATGAGTATGAAACAGCCAGGATCTGGGTTTCAGATCTTCCGGTTCCAGAGTATATAAAGAAAAAACCGGGGCAGATTTATATTCAAACAAAGCACTGGGCAAGTATAACATTAAAGAAATTTTATCTGGATACAAAAGCTTTTCGGGAGGAACCGGAGAAGCTGAAAATCTGGAAGCGGGAGGGGGAGATGATCGACTATATTGTCACCGGCTCAGAATTTGATAAGGAATCCTGTAAAAGAGGGTTCGGAAATAAATGCAGATTTATTGAAGCCGGTTCTCCAAGGACAGATGCAATGTTTCATGAGGCAGACAACAGAAGGAAAATCCTTGACTATTATGGGATTGAAGGAAAAAAGAAGCTATTGCTGTATGCACCGACTTATCGCTTTGATGAGGAGAAGGGAAGCAGCATGCATACATCCAGAAATATAGAAATGGATTTTGGGCAGATAAAGAAGGCGTTGGAAGAAAAGTTTGGTGGAAGCTTCATGATATTGCTTCGGCTGCATCCGTCTGTAAGTAATGCCTGCAGCCACATAGAATTTCCGCCCTATGTTGTGAATGTAAGTGATTATGGAGACAGTCAGGAGCTGGCATCTGCGGCAGATATTATGATTTCGGATTATTCCAGCATCATGTTCGAGCCGGCATTTGTAGGAAAACCGGTTTTTCTATTTGCCACGGACAAAAGAGAATATCAGGAGAGGGAATATGATCTGCTGATCGATTATGATACGCTTCCATTTCCGATTGCAGAATCTAACTTAGAGCTTGCTGGGAAAATACATCAGTTTGACAGGAAAGCATATGAAAAGAGAGTAGAAGAATTTTTGCGGCTTTATGGCGTAAATGAGGACGGACATGCCAGCGAAAGAGCGGCAGCGGCTATTGTTCAGCTGACACAAGGAGAAAAATCATGCCTGAGATTACAATAATCATGCCTACGTTAAATGTGGCAAAGTACATAGAAAGCTGTTTAAGAAGCGTGATAAATCAATCCTTTGATAATCTGGAGGTTCTGATTATTGATGCAGGTTCTACAGATGGTACACTGGAAATTCTGCAGAAGTATGCAAAGAGGGATAAGCGCATTAATTTGCTGCATTCAGAACGAAGGAGCTACGGCTACCAGATCAATATGGGGATCCGGCTTGCGAAGGGAAGATTCGTAGGTGTCGTTGAGACCGATGATTATATAGAAAGGGATATGTATGAGTTTCTGTACAAGGCAATTATTTCCGGCGATTACGACTATGTAAAGGGAACAGCGCAGACCTTCCGGGAAATCGGAAGTGATATTGTAGTCACTACAGAGATTACATGTACGCCCAATGGACAGACAGAGCTGAATCCCTGTGAGCATCCTGAACTGTTTGTAACAGATAGATTTTTGTGGCTGGGTCTTTATAAGGCTGAGTTTATAAAAAAAATCGAATTGAATGAAACGCCCGGAGCCGCCTACCAGGATATCGGGTTCATTTATCAGACTCTTCATAAAGCGTCAAAAGCCTTATATTTGGACCGGACAGTTTATCATTATCGGCAGGATAATCAGAACGCCTCAGGGTACAATAGCAGGGCTTTTCATTATTTATACGATGAGTATAGAAAGCTTTTGGGTGGATCTGATTCAGAGGAATGGCTACAGGCTATATACAGAAAGCTGGCAGAACAAAGCCTGGGGCGTTTTCACAACATGGCGCTGAGCGGCTGCTTCTGGAGCGAATATGAAGAAGAAACAGCGGTGATTCGGAAGTGGCTTTTGGAGGCCGTGGAAAAGGGATATTTGACCGAAGAAGGCCTAGGTGCGTATAATTGGAAACTGCTTCTGGCATGGAAGGAAGAGCCAAATGGAGCATACAGCCAGTGCCAAAAAGCATATGCCAAAAAAATGGAAAAACTGACGAATTGCTTTTCACAGATAGGGGAACGCAGGTTACTTATCTTTGGTGCCGGGAAATATGGAAAATTTTTTCACGCCCTTTGTGAAAACAGATACCCCGAAAAGACAACGGGCTATTGCGACAATAACCAGGAGCTGTGGAAAAGCAAAATACAGGGAAAGAAGGTATACGCTCCGGCTGAAGCGGTAAGATTATTTCCTGAAGCTGCTTTTGTGATAACCATTTCAAAGGAGGCTGAACAGGCGGAAGGGCAGTTACTCGAGCTTGGAATAGAGAAGAGCAGAATCGTATGCTTTAGACCGGATATGGACTATTTGTTATTGAATACAAAGTATTAGAATGGATTGGAAATCGTATGCAGAAGATAGAAAAAGAGCTTCCCAATGCACTTCTGGGTTGGTACCCTTTTGAGGAAGATGCAAGTATTCTTTGGATCACAAGTGAAAATGTAAAGCTTGATGGCAGCTATAGCTTTTTTGCGGATAGAAATTTAAATATCAGCAAATGCAAACCAGATGAAATAGATGTGTACTGCGAAAAATATGATTACATTATTTTGCTATGCCTATGCTTTGAAGGGAAAAAGGCAGAGAGCTTACTGAAAAAGCTTTGTCATTGCCTAAGGCAGGATGGAAAGCTTCTTTTGGCAGCAGATAACCGATTTGGAATCAGATATTTTTGTGGGGATAAGGATCCCTATACAGGCCATGTCCTGGACGGGATTGATCATTATGCAAAGGTAAATGAGCAGCGAAGGGAAGGGCTTTCTGGAAGAGCGTACTCAAAAGCCGAGCTTCAGACAATCCTTGATGGAGCGGGCTTTCAAAAATGCAGGTTTTATTCCGTTATGCCTGCCCTGGAGAGACCACAGCTGGTTATGGCAGAGGGGTATATTCCAAATGAGCTTCTGGATATTAGGATTTTTCCGCAGTATAACAGTCCACAGACGGTTTTTCTGGAGGAGGAAAAGCTGTATGACGACTTGCTGCAAAATGGACTGTTTCATACAATGGCAAATGGCTTTCTGGTGGAGTGCACAGTAGGAGGAGCATTATCGGATGCAGAGCAGATAACGGTTTCAGGGGACAGAGGACATGGGGAGTCTCTGATAACGATTATAAAGAAAAATGACTATGTATGGAAAAAGGCTTTATATAGAGAGGGAAAGGAGAAGCTGGCCAAGCTGGCTGAAAACACAGCTTATTTACAAAGTCATAATATTCCTGTGGTAGAGGGACAGATAGAAGGGGATATGTATGTAATGCCTTATGTACACGGGGAGATCGCTACAGAGCATTTTCGGAAGCTGCTAAGGCGTGATCCGAAGGGGTTTTTGGAGGAGCTCGGGCAATTTTTTGAAGTTATTTTGCGCTCTTCAGAGCAGGTACCTTATGAGCAGGTAAACTGGCAGCGGTTTGATCCTGAATGGAGTCAGAGGAAGGCGGATGACCCTAATCTATATAAGTGGGAAAAGCTGGCTGGCGGAAGCGAGGAAGAAAAAAGAAATATTGGTGTCATCCTGAAAAGGGGATATATTGATCTTGTGTCATTGAATTGTTTTTGGTCTGACAAGGAATATCTTTTTTTTGATCAGGAATTTTATTGTGAAAGCCTTCCTGTAAATGTGATCTTTGTGAGAAATATCGATTTAATTTATGGAGGCTTTGCCGATTTGGAAGAGATTCTTTCCAAAGAGGAGGTGCTAAAGCATTTTTCCCTTTGGGAACACAAAGAACTTTGGAGGCAGTATACACACTCCTTTATGCGGAGGCTCAGAAATGAAAAAGAGCTGGCGGCTTATCATAAGAGAGTGAGAAGGGATATGCGCATTGTAGTCTCTAACAGGCACCGCATGGATTACACACAGGAGGAATACGATAGGCTTTTTACGAACATTTTCAGGAATGTAAACGGGAAGAAAATATTTCTGTTCGGCTCCGGAAGATTTGCGGAGCAATTTGTAAAGCAATTTCAGGATTGCTGTGAGATCGCCGGCATCGTTGATAATAACAGCGAAAAATGGGGAACAAAACTTGAGGGGATTGAAATCTGTTCTCCGATGGAGTTAAAAGCGCAGCAGGCTGCTTTTAAGGTGTTTATCTGCATTAAATTTTTTGATGAAGTGCTGGAGCAGCTAAGAGATATGGGAATCAGGGAAATTTCAGTGTACAATCCGGCATTGGAATATGATAGACCATTAAAACTGATGGCAGCAGGGCAGCAGGAAGAAAATAAACGGTATCATGTAGGCTATGTGGCAGGTGTGTTTGATCTGTTTCATATTGGACATTTAAATCTCCTGAAGAGAGCAAAGGAACAGTGTGATTATCTGATAGTGGGAGTGGTTTCGGATGAACAGGTTATTCGGGACAAACGCACAAGCCCATATGTTCCGTTTGAAGAGAGAAAAGAAATTGTGCAGTCCTGCAAATATGTAGATGAGGCGGTAAGGATACCTGAGGATCATCCGGGAACGGAAGAGGCTTATAGGCGTTACCATTTTGATGCACAGTTTTCCGGCAGTGATTATGAGAATGATCCCGACTGGATGGCCAAGAGAGAGTATTTACGGCAGCACGGGTCTGAACTTGTTTTTTTCCCCTATACACAGTCTACCAGTTCTACAAAGCTCAAGGAGAAAATCGGTCATTAACAGGAGGAAGGTTTATATGCAGATTTCATACAGCCCGGTAGGAAGCGTGGATATCTGGCGGCCAAACAGAGGATTAGAGCAGCTGGTGTCAGCAGGCATTAAAAGTACCATTTTGGATTTCTCCGTTATTTGCCAGGTTTATGATCCTAAGGAAATGATGCGGATAGAAAAGAGCGGCCGCAGGCCCAAGGGATGGATCTTTCGGGAACAGCCAGAGCAGGTAACAGAAAGCATCCGGATGTTTGTAACAAAATGCAAGGAACTTCATGTAGATATTACGCTTGCAATAATGCCATATTTTAAAAGTGAACAGGAGGCACAGAATCTGCAGGAATTATATCCGCTTCTTAGAGAGTGTATGAAGGCCTGTCATGTATATGGGATTGAAAAAGTTGTGATACAGCCATTACAGGCTGACTGGGAGACCAATCTGATATTTTATCAGAAGCTTCTTGGTTGGGCAAAGGAAGATGATTTACATATTCTGTTGAAAAACTGTCTGAAATATTTGAACGGCCGATATGTAAGAGGAACCTGCTCTGATGCGGAAGAAGCTAATACATGGATAGAAGCTTTAAATGAACTGGCAGAAGAAGAGCGTTTTGGATTTTGTATGGATATGGGAGTTTGCAGTATATGCGGGCAGAACATGTACGAGTTTGCAACAGTGCTTGGAGAAAAAATTAAGGCAGTGATCATAAATGAAAATAATGGGCAGGAGCCGGGAGCTATGCTTCCCTTTTCACAGATCAGCAGATCCCGGTGCAGAACGGACTGGCTGAATTTTTTCAGGGGACTTCGTGCAGCTGCTTTTCAGGGGACTGCTATCTTGGATGTCAGGGAAAGCCTGGCAGCAGGCCCTCTTTTGCTTAAAGAAGGGATGCTGCAGCATACGAAAAGAGTTGGAGAGTACTTGAAGCTGCAGCTGGAATTGGAACAGGTGCTTGCGAAATATGATAAAAGGGTGCTGTTTGGAGCAGGAAACATGTGCCGGAATTATATGAAGTGCTACGGAGAGAAGTATCCTCCGCTTTTTACCTGTGATAACAATGCAGCTATCTGGGGAACGAGATTTGAAGGTCTGGAGGTGAAAGACCCGGAAGAACTTAAGAAATTACCGGAGGACTGTGCAATCTTTATCTGTAATATTTACTATGACGAGATAAAAAAGCAACTGCAAAATATGGGATTACAAAATCCGATTCACTACTTTAATGATGAGTTTATGCCATCATTGTATCTGGATCGATTTGATTCGGAAATAAGAGAAGTGTATTAATTAATATTGGTGTTAATGCTAAGGAGAGAAAAGCATGTTTAAAGCATTTATTTCCCTGGGAGCGGCCTGTATGACGGCTGCATCAATGGAAAAGTACGGATTAAGAGATGGCTCATATCCGTTTGACTGGGTGGTTTCTCAGCTATATGGTGTTTTTCATTTTCTGGAGAATGATTTTGAAGATTTTCTTTGTAGAGAAAATTTGAGTGAAGATGGAAAACGTTTCTATGATGGGAAGTGGAGAATTCATTTTTTTCATGATGGTTCAATTACGGCAGAAGGGGAATATGACAATATCTGCGAGAAGTATAAACATAGGATTCAAAGATTCAGGGAAACTGTACAGGAAGGGAAGGTCTGTTTTGTTCGTGCCATAATAGATCAGGCTGAAGTATGCTGGATCAAGGAAAATAGTGAATACATTTTAAAAATAATCAATAAATTTCCGGAAAGCGAAATTGTCTTTTTGGCTCATCAGGGGCTGGGAGAAATGAAAAATTTTCCTTTTCGACTTTATATGCTCAATATTTATGGATGGATGACGGATACAAGGTATCAGCTAAGAAGTGCCTTTGATACCAATGAAAAATTTATTTCTTATTGTCAGGCAAATTATTCGGAGCAGAAACTGCTGGAAAATAAGAAATTTGATGAAAAAAAAGAAGTAGCATATGCCGAAAAGGAGAACCGGATTTCTCATGAGGAACGTGAGAAATTCTTTTTGAAAATTATTGATGGAAAGAATAGACAAATTGCTGTTGAACGGTCAAGAGTTAACAGGATTTTAGAAATTATAAATTCTGATTTGAAAAAGTTACAGAAGGAAGAAACCATCGTCATTTATGGTGCCGGAGATATTGGAAAGCTTCTTGCGGATAGAATTTGTAATCAGGTAGATATTAAATGCTTTCTGGACCAAAAGCCGTATGAAAGCAATTATCATGGAGTTCCCATCTTAAAGCCTTCCGAGTATGAGTATGATGAGAAGAGCTTGATCGTAGTGGTTCCATCTTATGATTATGACGGGATTGTATTAAATTTAAAAAAGTTGTATGGGCAGAAGGTAAAATGTATTTCAGTGGGAAATTTCTGTAAGACATATAGTGAGGAAGCACAATGATAGGGATTGGTGTACAGACAAAAAACGTAGTATATGATGAGGATCCGTATAAGGGTTTTAGAATGCTGAAAAAAACAGGATTTGATTGCTGCGATTTTAGCTTGAACAGTTATCTTAAAAATAATGATATTTATCAGGAAAATATAAATCGATTTTTTGATGGATCGGTAGAAGAAATTACAGCCTTCTTTACAAACCACAGGAACGCTGCCGCAGAAGCAGGCATCAGGATCAACCAGATGCATATGCCCTATCCTATCTTTGTGCCGAGCGCAGCGAAAGAAGTCAACGACTATTTACTGAACCAGGTCGCAATCAAGAGCATGGAAGTCTGTCATTTTTTGAAATGTCCCTATATTGTAATTCACGGATATAAGCTGGCAAGATATCTTGGATCAGAAGAACTTGAATGGGAAAGAACAGCGGCTTTTCTTGACAAGATTTTGCCACTGGCAAAAAAATATGGAATTACAGTTTGCATAGAGAACCTTTATGAAGCGGTAGCAGACCATATTGTGGAAGGTCCTTGCTGTAATGTACATAAAGCGGTTCAGAGGATAGATAATTTTAATGAAAGATACGGAGCGGAAGTATTAGGCTTTTGCTTTGATGCCGGGCATGCAAATCTGGTTGGAATTGATTTTGAAAAGTTCCTCACAGCTCTTGGAAACAGGCTTAAGGTGCTTCACCTTCATGATAATGATGGAAGGGCGGATCTCCATCAGATTCCATATGCCTTTACCAGAACAAGGGAAAATACGGCATCGACAGATTGGGAAGGATTAATACGAGGTTTGAAAGCAATTTCCTTTGGGGGAACTTTGAGCTTTGAAACTGCGCCGGTATTAACTTCATTTCCGGACTTTATGAAACAGGATGTCTTAACGTTCATTGCAGCAATCGGCAGAGGCTGGAAACAGGAGATTGAGAGATAATGTCAGAGAGAAGCCGGCTATGTAGATTTTTTGACCCCATATTGTCTGATTTTATGTTTCGTGAGTCCGTTATGTGGCTTCCAGACTGCATTTGAGGCACCTGTGCAACTTGACGAACAGGCTGTAAGCGTTCAACTATAATTTTTATCTGCACTATTGCTTATGCAAAAGTTGTATGATAAGCTTTAATCAAAGCATAACATTCTAAAATTCTATTTTCATTCATTTGATCTGAGGGACATTTCACTTTGAGAATCTATGCTTTTATTTTCCAATTTAATTGAAAAGGCGGAAGGTTTTCGGATGGATGTGCTGACAGATGGAGCGTTTGGACATATTTGCCAGGAAGCTGCTTCTGCCATGAAGGGCAGATGCAAAGCGTCGGTGGAATGGAGTAGAATGGGGAAACAGGATAAGGCAGAAAAGATGCTGCTAGCCTGCAGGGATGTTTTTGCAGAAATAGTAAATGTGCTGATTTATGAAGGCAGCCAGATCCTTGATGAGGAGAACTTATTGCCTGGGCCGACAGAAAGTATATGTGCATTTAAGAATGAAGAATTGCAGCAGCTTAGGGACTGCAGCATGTATGAGATGCATGGCGGCAGGGTGAAGGCTCTTTATAACATGGAAAATCAAAGCAGGCAGGATAAGTGGATGCCTCTGCGCTGTGCAGGCTATGACGGTGCAGCTTACAGGGCACAATATAATGAGCGTAAGGCAAAGCGTGAAATTTATCCGGTGATCAGTATTGTGTTGAACTGGGGGAAAAGACCATGGAAAGCGGCAACAACGATCCGGGAACTGATAGGCTTTTCTCTTCCGGAGAAAGCACAGGAGTATCTGGACAGGAACAGGATCCATGTATTTGATATGCGTTTTCTGCCAAAGGAAGTCAGAGAACGGTTTCGGGGAGATGCCCGTGTAGTACTGGAATATCTGGCAAACCCGGAGGGCAGTCTGTGGAAGGAACAGGAACTTAAAAATCCTGGTGAGGTGACCAGAATGCTGTTTGCGCTATCGGTAGATCGAAGGTATCTGGAATATGTTCCTTTTATGGAAACGGGAGGAGGAAAGAAAATGTGTGAAGCGCTGGATAAGGCAGAGAGAACAGGGATAGAAAAGGGAATACAGCAAGGAAGGGAAGAAGGGATAAGACAGGGATTTGGCGAAGGGATACATCAAGGAATACAACAGGGAATTCAGGTTTTAGTATCCACCTGCCATGAGTTGGGATTAAGCTTTGAAGATACCGCATCGAAGGTAAAAGAAAAGTTTTCATTGGGTGATGCGGAGGTACAAAGGGATATGAAGTTATATTGGTAAAAGGAGAGAAGCAGATAGGAAAATCCTAGGAGCAAGAAAGTTCGTTTAATCTTTCCCTTGCGGGTTTAAAATCGCCACATTTTTTGTATAAAACCTTGGCAGTTTCAATATCGCCAAGTACTTCATTGATGCAGGCCATGTTGTAGGTGGGAATAAAGCTGTTTGCTCCTTCTGTTTTGGAAGTTTCAAAGCTGGTGGCTTTCAAAAATTCAGCCATAGCCTGTAAAAGCATACCCTTGCGAAGGTAAATAAGCCCCATAAGGCAGACAAAATCTGCAGTAGTGGCAAACTCATCGTAAATATTCTGAAACTGTAAGGCTTCATCAAAGCGTCCAAGGTGAAGCAGTGCATATCCATATCCAATGACCATCATCTGAACGTATTCTGCATTGGGATCTACATCATATTCCAGACCTTTTCCGTAATAGTAACAAGCCTTTTCGTCATCGCGCAGCATATTGTAAGACTGCCCGATTTGAAAGTAGAGATAGGGATCATCTGGCGTTTCTGCCAGCATTTTCAGAAGAAGCTCATTGTTGCGCTCGGCCTTTTTGCGAAGATCTTCAATCGTGCCATTATATCCGCAGTGATCGACAGTAAGAGGAAGAGCCACTCGCTTATACTCGGTTCCGTCAAGGGCTCTTACCTGTTCATGGATGATAGCCTCGTAATGAAAAAGTTTTTTGTTAAAAAAGCGTTCTACATCATCGGTGTAAACGCTGTCAGTGCCATTCATTTCGTAGTGATTTTTTCGTGAGAGCATTCCCACACATTGAGGATAATATGTGATCAGTGCATCGAAGCCTCGTACATCCAGATCTATAATATATTCATCACAATCAAGCACCAGAACCCAATCATAGGCAGCACATTGCAGAGAAAAGTTTCTTGCAGCACTGAAATCACCGATCCAATCAAAATGAAAGATTTTATCGGTGTATTTTTGAGCAATGGAAATGGTATTATCGGTAGAACCTGTGTCCACCAAAACGATTTCATGAGGATAGTCTTTAAAATGCTTTTGGATAGCCGACAAAAAGTTTTCCATATTTTTTTGTTCGTTTTTCATGATGACACAGATAGAGATAGGGGGCATGAGGCATTCCTTTCATTGGTAGGACTATTTTCATAATAAATTAATAATATAAGTGTATCACGAATGAAGAGGGCAGACAATTTAAATTGTTTAAAAACTATGAAATGAAGCCTATAAACTTAAAGCAAAAGACGTAGAAAAAATCTTGGAATTTCTTTATGTTTATCATGGAAAAGGCAGTAAAAGCGCATAAAAACTGGGGTGGCGGCTTTGTGCATTTTGCCATACAGCAGTTGGTGCCTACATAAAGATTTTCATGGGAATTCTTGCATAGGGAATGGAACCTGTGCTAGTATTTAATCAAAGCATAACATTCTAAAATTCTGTTTTCATTCATTTGATCTGAGGGACATTTCACTTTGAGAATCTATGCTTTTATTTTCCAATTTAATTGAAAAGGCGGAAGGTTTTCGGATGGATGTGCTGACAGATGGAGCGTTTGGACATATTTGCCAGGAAGCTGCTTCTGCCATGAAGGGCAGATGCAAAGCGTCGGTGGAATGGAGTAGAATGGGGAAACAGGATAAGGCAGAAAAGATGCTGCTAGCCTGCAGGGATGTTTTTGCAGAAATAGTAAATGTGCTGATTTATGAAGGCAGCCAGATCCTTGATGAGGAGAACTTATTGCCTGGGCCGACAGAAAGTATATGTGCATTTAAGAATGAAGAATTGCAGCAGCTTAGGGACTGCAGCATGTATGAGATGCATGGCGGCAGGGTGAAGGCTCTTTATAACATGGAAAATCAAAGCAGGCAGGATAAGTGGATGCCTCTGCGCTGTGCAGGCTATGACGGTGCAGCTTACAGGGCACAATATAATGAGCGTAAGGCAAAGCGTGAAATTTATCCGGTGATCAGTATTGTGTTGAACTGGGGGAAAAGACCATGGAAAGCGGCAACAACGATCCGGGAACTGATAGGCTTTTCTCTTCCGGAGAAAGCACAGGAGTATCTGGACAGGAACAGGATCCATGTATTTGATATGCGTTTTCTGCCAAAGGAAGTCAGAGAACGGTTTCGGGGAGATGCCCGTGTAGTACTGGAATATCTGACAAACCCGGAGGGCAGTCTGTGGAAGGAACAGGAGCTTAAAAATCCCGGTGAGGTGACCAGAATGCTGTTTGCGCTATCGGGAGATCGAAGGTATCTGGAATATGTTCCTTTTATGGAAACGGGAGGAGGAAAGAGAATGTGTGAAGCGCTGGATAAGGCAGAGAGAACAGGGAAAGAAAAGGGTATACAACAAGGAATACAGGTTTTAGTATCCACCTGCCACGAGCTGGGATTAAGCTTTGAGGACACCGCATCGAAGGTAAAAGAAAAGTTTTCATTGGGTGATGCAGAGGTGCAAAGGGACATGAAGCTGTACTGGTAAGGAGAAATCCTGTTTATTTCCTCGCAAAATGCCCGGAAATAGGATATACTTCCATATATGGTAACGATGGGATTGCCGGATAAGATATAATACCGTATATGGGAGGACGAAGGATGAAGGCACAGGACACAGTAGTAGAAAGAATTAATAATTTATGTAAGGAAAAGCGAATGTCATATTATGCATTGTCTTATGCATCTGCGGTTCCGATGACAACACTAATGCACATTGTGGATAAGACCACGGTAAATCCGGGAGTGATCACTCTTTCAAAGCTGTGCGATGGACTTGGCATTACGCTGAAGGAATTCTTTGATACCCCTGAATTTGATGACTTTGGAAAAATGGATTAACAAACAAAATCGATGGAAACCTCTGGATAAGAGGAATACATCGATTTTTTAATTTAAAAATAACTGAGGATTTCCTGGATCCTGTGTTCATAGGTATGTTGAGTGGCTGTAGTATGCAGTCCGTTTTGGGCAATGGCTTTTCTTTCTTCCTCGTGAGTCAGGTAATAAGAAAGCTTTTGAAGAAGATCCTCCTTGCTTTCAAAGCATACATAATCCTGATCCGCAACATAACAATCTGAAAAATCTGACTGGTAGTTGGTCAGTAAAAAGCCGCCGGCACCAAGGATATCGAAGGCGCGGAGGGGAATGCCGCTTTTAATGCTGCGCAGTGTGATATTAAGATTAATCTTAGCCTGTTTAAAAACATAGGGAGCCATGTCATAGTAATCCACGGGACCGTGGTTGATACATCCGGGGAGCTTCAGACTGGCGTCAGGAGTGTACAGGTCGTAAGAATAGCGGCTGCCAATGGCGGTTAACAGTTCTGTTCGTTCTGTAGAGGTGATCTGTCTGTTGATCACATATTGGGCATAAAGATACTCCACACTTTCCACACTGGTTGGATCCGGCTGCATGGGAAGGGAGCGCTGCAGATCCTCGATAATGGAGGGAGAAAGAAGCTCCTGGATAAAGTTATATCCGTAAACCTGCTTTTGAGCAGCCATGATTCCTTCCAGGTAGCCGCGGGTATAAAAAGAAATCCCGGTAAGGCGTTGGTAAAACTGGTGCTTTTCTGTGTATAGGGATCCCACGAAGGCAATTTCGGCCTGATTTTTCCATTTACTCTTTTGAAAATCAGCAAGAGCAGGGGCATGATCCATTGCGGTCAGGCGTTTGGTATTAGCAGCCAGGGGAAGATAATGGACGGTAGAAATGCCCGCCCGATGAAATTCCACATAAAGCTCTTTATCAAATACAAAAACATAATTGCAGGGGTTGATAATGGTATAGGAATACAGCAAAACATAAGGACTGTCGTAAACCCAGGACACATATCGCATATCCGCAGCCTTGCAGGCAAGAGATACGATCGGAAAATAATTAAAGGAAAATACAAAGTCGGGAGAACAGGAACGGATCTCTGAGATGAGCCTGTTTTCCTCTTCTTCGTTATGGTGAAGTTCTTTATTGGAAAAAGGGATAGATGTGACCTGGTGCCCCATTTCGCGGAAAGCGGAAATCATATCTTCATTCCCAAAACTTTTCCATTCCAGCATAAGTATGTTCATTGCGTTATCTCCTTTTTCCCTTTTTAGCACTGCCTTATAGAGTATAACATGGATTATTTGGGAACACAATCATGGGTGGTACTTTAGTACATGTTAAGAGAAAGTTTATGCTTTTTTGAGTGACGGAAAAAAAAGCCTGTGTTATACTATGCATATATGGATGCAATTGAGGTATTTTAATCAACTAACAGCTATGGGAGGTCTTTTGTATGACTAAAGCAGAAATATTAAAGCAGGAGATTCTGAAGCAGTATAAGAGCGTCAGACAGTTTGCCATTGAAATGGGCATTCCGTACAGCACCCTTGTAACTGCCTTAGACAGAGGAATCGAAGGCATGGCATACGGAACGGTAATCCGTATGTGCGACAAGCTCAGCCTGAATCCTGTGGATTTCTCGCCACTTGAAAAGGGAGATGACCTGGGTGAGAGGATCCTGGAGAACAAGGTGATGCAGGACTATGTTCGCCTGAACAAGAAGGGACGCAAGAAAATTCTCGAACTGATGGAGGATTACGTTCAGCTTGAGAAGTACAGGGAGTAGTAAGAACTATGGAAAAGCATTATGACTATCTGGTGGTAGGAGCAGGATTATTTGGAGCAGTTTTCACCTATGAGATGAAGAAGCAGGGAAAAACTGTTCTGGTGATTGACCGTAGGGAGCATATTGCAGGCAATATTTATACCAGTATGGTGCGCGGTATTCATGTACATGAGTACGGCGCACATATTTTCCATACCTCTGATCAGAAGATCTGGGAGTATATAGGTCAGTTTGCCGAATTTAACCACTTTGTGAATTCTCCTATGGCCATTTACGGGGATGAAATCTATAATCTTCCGTTTAATATGAATACGTTCAGCAGACTCTGGAACATTAAAACACCGGCGGAAGCAAAAACAAGGATCACACAGCAGATCGAGCAGCTTGGGATCAAGGAGCCGGCCAACTTGGAGGAACAGGCATTATCCCTGGTGGGCACAGATGTATATGAGAAGCTGATCAAGGGCTATACCGAAAAGCAATGGGGAAGAGACTGCAAGGAGCTTCCTGCATTTATTATCAAGCGGGTGCCTCTGCGCTTTACCTATGACAATAATTACTTTACTGACAGGTATCAGGGAATTCCTATCGGCGGCTATACAGCTATCGTTAGCAGAATGCTTGAGGGCGCTGAGGTAATGCTCAAAACAGATTACAAGGAGTTCAAAAGCAGGCAGGGACAGGGGATCACTTATGATAAGGTGGTATACACCGGAATGATCGATGAGTATTTTGATCACTGTCTCGGAAATCTGGAATATCGCTCCCTTTATTTTGAAAAGGAGGATCTGCCGGATGTGGAGAATTTCCAGGGAAATGCGGTAATCAATTACACAGAAAAGGAAATCCCCTATACCAGGATCATTGAGCACAAGCACTTTGAATTTGGGATCGGTCACGGAACTGTGATCACCAGGGAGTATCCTATGACCTGGACCCCTGGAAAAGAGCCGTATTATCCGGTCAATGACCAGAAAAACACTGCACTTTTTGAACAGTATCAAAAGCTTGCAGCAAAAGAAAAAAATGTACTGTTCGGCGGCAGGCTGGGACAGTATAAATATTATGATATGGATAAGGTCATTGCGGCTGCGCTGCAGCTTGCAGAAGAAGAGAGCCATAAATAAAAAAGGCGCCTCGGGTTTTACCTGAGGCGCTTTCTGTGTCAAAAAATAATTAACAATAGCTGTTAAAAAGCATACCGCTGTAGTTGCTGGTAACATAAGGGGAAACAAAGTTGTGTCCCGGATTTTTGTATGCAACCAGGGTCTTATCAATATACTCCATAGGGTTCAGAGAAATTTCATCTACCTTTCGGAGAATAGAATTTGTAAAATCTCGGATGGAATAAAGCTCACCGGAATTTTCATCATTTAAAACTGTATTGCGGAAACGATCTGCATTTAAGGAAAGCTGACCGCCGCTTTCAAATGAAAAGCCCAGATCTTCCAGATCTGTTTTGTGGCGGCTGGCCATTCCTTCCATTTCACTGAGAAGCTTACTGCTTTTGGGATGGACATCCAGATATTCTGCCGCCGCTCTCAAAAAGGAATTGTAACCGCTTACCAGATTTCCTACATTTTCAGTGAGGGAATCCAGATCTGTTTTAAGGCCGATCTGCGCCTTTTGCCCCGGAGCATCTGCAATACCGTTTAGAGTTAGTTCAAATTGCTTATCTACAGTAAAGTGATTGGAGGATGCAGTCCGTTGTTCTCCATTTAATAAAAAGCTGGCATTACAGGGAAGCTTGGATAAAAAAGCGATTCCCAGGTAATCAACAGTGCCGGTCTGTTTGGAGGTTTGATCGTCAGAAACCTGGAAAATAGTATCCTGGCCATCCTTCAAGCCGGTTGATTTGGAAGAGAGACGCAGGGAGGCGTTTCCTTTTCCATCCTCCAAAAGCTCAGCGCCGACGCCGATGTCCGCATTGTTGACCAGCCTGACCAGACGTTCCTGAAGCTGCCTGTTGGTCTCGCCTTCCCGGATGTTATATTGAAATTCATAACTCAGATCGTTAATGGTAAGATCAAAGGAATAGGCGCCCGGAGCAAGGGAAACTTCAGCATTTTCTGGAAGGAAGGTGCCCAGATTTACCTGGCCGGAAGCAAGAGAGGTGACCTCAATATCAAAGGAAGGCGCCTCGCCGTCATCTGAAACCTCGCCAATAAAAGAAGCGCTGACCATATCCTCGTTACTGGAATAAGCTGTTTTTTTGCTGAAAAGCTTTTCGTCCTCCAGTCCTCCAAGAGAAGCAATGGTATTGTGGAGCTGTCTTGCATTTTCTTTTAATCCCACGGCAAAAGCCCGGGATTCATTGCTGGAATCCAGGATATATAAGGGGGCGTCTTTATTTAATTTAACAATGGAATTATAGATGCTTCGCAGCTCGCTCTTTTTGTGTGTATCATAGCGGCTTACGGAGCCTTTTCCTGCATAGGTGGTCAGATAATGATTGTACACTGCACCCAGTGCGGCACTGTATGCCATAGACAGCCCCTCCTTTCTTCCGTGAATTCTGCATGCCGTCAACACCATTTGACGGAAAACTTCCTTATATAATATTATATCGTCAGCAAATCAGGTTTGCTAAAGACTTTCCATAGGAAGTAATTACTGCATCAGGGCATTATACTTTGATTTATTTTAATCATAGCACGGGGGCATAAGCCTGACAATACTTTTTTGGAGAAAAAAGGAGCGAAAATAACAGGAGAAAACAAGGAAAATCGGGAAAAAATATCTAAAATCCAGTTGACGGAAAGAAAGCAATATGGTATAGTTATCAAACGAGATGAAATTTAGCTCTTTTTTTTATGCTCAAAATCCGGTAAAAGATTGGAGGAATTAATCATGCGTACAAAGATTACACTGGCTTGTACACAATGTCAACAGCGTAACTACAATACTACGAAAGACAAGAAGACTCATCCTGACAGGATGGAGACCAAGAAATATTGTAGATTCTGCAAGACTCATACGATGCACAAGGAAACCAAATAAGTTTGCAGTTGTCTGAAAGGAGTTAAGAATGGCAGATTCCGCAAAGAATGAAAAGGCAGCAAAGCCCAGCTTCTGGAAGGGCGTAAAGGCTGAATTTAAGAAAATTTCATGGCCGGACAAGGATGCGCTTTTAAAGCAGTCGATTGCAGTTGTATGCATTTCGATCGTGCTTGGAGCGATCATTGCAGTGCTGGATTTCCTGATGCAGTATGGCGTGGATTTCCTGACAAGCCTGTAGGCGTTTTCAGACTGTAAGAAAGGTTTGGTTATTTGTATGGCAGAGGCGAACTGGTATGTAGTACATACCTATTCCGGGTATGAAAATAAGGTAAAAGCCAATATCGAAAAGACGATTGAGAACAGGCATCTTGAGGAGGAGATCCTTGAGGTTCGTGTGCCCATGCAGGATGTTGTGGAACTGAAGAACGGTGCAAAAAAGACGGTTCAGAAGAAAATGTTCCCGGGATATGTTCTGATCAATATGATCATGAATGATGACACCTGGTATGTAGTCCGCAACACCAGAGGTGTGACAGGCTTTGTTGGACCGGGAAGCAAGCCGGTTCCGTTATCAGAAGCAGAAATGAAGCCTCTTGGCATTAAGACAGAGAATGTTTCCGTTGACTTTACGGAAGGAGATACTATAGCAGTTGTGGCCGGTGTCTGGAAGGATACGGTCGGAGTTGTTCAGAGAATGGACTTCGGTAAGCAGACGGCAACGATCAATGTTGAGCTGTTCGGCAGAGAGACTCCTGTGGAGATCAGCTTCGCAGAAGTGAGAAGAATGTCATAAGAAGGGCTTGCCTTTCAAAAAATGATATTTATTTTATGGAATGTTCCATAAATAAATATAGAAACTATTCATAAGTCATATGCTTGCGTATGACTGTGGGAGCAGAAGAAATTCTGTGCCAAACCACGATGCAAAAAGTTTTTGCATTATAATAGGAGGTGCCACAATGGCAAAGAAAGTAGAAGGATACATTAAGTTACAGATCCCTGCTGGTAAAGCTACACCAGCTCCCCCGGTAGGTCCTGCACTTGGACAGCATGGGGTTAACATCGTTGAATTCACAAAGCAGTTCAACGCAAGAACAGCAGATAAGGGTGACGTGATCATCCCTGTTGTTATCACTGTATATGCAGACAGAAGCTTCAGTTTTGTTACGAAAACTCCCCCTGCAGCAGTTCTTTTGAAGAAGGCATGCAATATTAAGTCTGGTTCTGCAGTGCCGAACAAGACGAAGGTAGCAACCATTTCCAAGGCGAAGGTTCAGGAAATCGCTGAAATGAAGATGCCTGACCTGAATGCAGCAAGCTTAGAGGCAGCTATGAGCATGATCGCCGGAACAGCACGCAGCATGGGTATCACTGTAGAGGATTAACTATAAACTTTGTTGAGTGGGAGACACGCATACGACAGACTGCAGAAGCAGAGTTCGGTGTCGCTTGAACCATAGGAGGAATTAATAATGAAACATGGAAAGAAATATGTAGAGGCTGCAAAGCTTGTAGATCGTGCAACCGCATATGAAGCGAATGATGCAGTAGCTCTTGTTAAAAAGACAGCAGTAGCAAAGTTTGATGAGACCATCGAGGTTCACATCAGAACAGGCTGTGACGGACGTCATGCTGAACAGCAGATCCGTGGCGCAGTTGTACTGCCTAATGGAACTGGTAAGGCTGTTAAGGTTCTGGTATTTGCAAAGGGCGATAAGGTAAATGAAGCAGAGGCGGCCGGCGCAGATTACGTTGGTGGAGACGAGCTGATTCCCAAGATCCAGAATGACGGATGGCTTGATTTTGACGTTGTTGTAGCAACCCCTGATATGATGGGTGTTGTTGGACGTCTTGGTAAGGTTTTGGGACCTAAGGGCTTAATGCCCAACCCTAAGGCCGGAACAGTTACCATGGATGTAACAAAGGCTGTCAATGATATTAAAGCCGGTAAGATCGAGTACAGACTTGATAAGGCAAATATCATTCACGTTCCGATCGGAAAGGCTTCCTTTACTGAGGAGAAGCTTCAGGAGAACTTTGATGCACTGATGGATGCTATTGTTAAGGCAAGACCTTCAGCTCTGAAGGGCCAGTACTTAAAGAGCATTACCCTTACTTCTACAATGGGACCTGGCGTTAAGGTCAGCGTAGCGAAGTTCTAATCTAACCGGATTGAAATAGGATCCCGGCAGCTTGCTGCCGGGATTTTTTGTGACTGCTGTGCCACTTTGCGGCAAGTCACATTTGGCAAGATGAATTTCCTGTGGTATTCTGTAGGTATGAAAAGAAAAGTGAAGAAAAGACAAAGAAATAGAAAGCCCCTGCTTGTTTTCGGGTTGACGCTTGGCGTTTTTCTTGCTGTGGGAATTGCGGGATTTTTACTGCTGAAACTCACCGCAAAAGAAGAAGTGCTGCATGTGAGCACGGCAGAAGCAAAGCAGGAAACAGAAACGCCCACTCCTTATCTTGAATGGGAAGCGGTGCCGGAACAGAAAAACCGGGAGGAGCAGGAAAAACCGGAGAAAGAAACGGAGGGAGAAACGGCCTCACGCTACGGCGCTGCTTTAGAGGATGAAGAATATCTGGCACAGAACAATATTTATCCCAAGGAAACAGGCTCGGACGATCAGGTGAAGCTTGGGTTTGTGGGAGATCTTCTGTTTGATGATGAATATGCCATTATGTCGAAGGTTCGAGGCTCGGGCGGAAACCTGGAAAGCGGCATTTCAAAAGCGGTACTGAAACGCATGCGCAGCATGGACATTATGGTGGTCAATAATGAATTTCCTTATACGGAGAGAGGGATACCTACTGAGGGAAAAACCTTTACCTTCCGGGCAGATAAGGCTACAGTAGCTTATTTGCAGGAAATGGGTGCAGATCTGGCAGTGCTTGCCAACAACCATCTTTTTGATTATGGGGAGGAGGGGCTGTTAGACACACTGGATACCCTGCAGGAAGCGGGAATTCCCTATGTAGGGGCAGGACGGAATATCGAGGAGGCATCCAGGCCTGTTTATTTTATTGCAAATGACATTAAAATTGCTGTGGTGGCAGCAACGCAGATCGAACGGCTGGACACCCCTGATACCAGAGGGGCTACGGCAGAATATTCGGGAGTGTTCAGGTGTCTGAACCCGGACAGGCTATATGAGACGGTCAGGACAGCAAAGGAAAACAGTGATTTTGTGATTGTATACATGCACTGGGGAACGGAAAACGAGGCGGAGCCGGACTGGCTGCAGCTTGACCAGGCGGCCGGGCTGCAAAAGGCGGGAGCGGATCTGGTGATCGGGGATCATTCCCATTGTCTGCAGGGCTTTGCTTATTATGGAGATATGCCTGTCATATACAGCCTTGGAAACTTCTGGTTTAATTCCAAAACCCTGGATACCTGTATGCTGCAGGTCTGCTTGGATCAAAATGGACTGAAATCCATACAGTTTATTCCGGCAGTGCAGTCTGACTGCAGGGTGGATTTTGTCTATGGGGAGGAAAGCGCCAGGATCCTTTCTTATATGAGAAGTCTTTCAGAGGGCGTTTCCATTGACGATCAGGGATTTGTATCAAAATTGCAATAAAACAGTTGACAAGTGATACCTGTCATGGTATTTTAGATAAGGTTGTAATGACCATGCCGAAGACAGTAGGTGCCAGACATTTTTGTTTGGCGTAAGCGTATCGCCTACCGAGGAGAAGAGTTTACAGGATAGAAATTCTGCCCCTTCCGTTTTCGGAAAGGGCTTTTATATTGTAATACTTCTTTCGGCACCAAATCTAACAGGAGGTAAAGAAAGTGGCAAAAGTTGAATTGAAGAAACCCATCGTGGAAGAGATTTCCGCTAATATCAAGGATGCCCAGTCAGTTGTTCTGGTTGACTACCGCGGCCTTACCGTAGAGCAGGACACCAATCTTCGTAAGCAGCTTCGTGAAGCAGGCGTAGTTTACAAGGTTTACAAGAACACCATGATGAACTTTGCGTTCAAGGGCACATCCTGCGAGGAACTGGCTCCTTATCTTGAAGGTCCCAGCGCTGTAGCGATCTCTGCAACAGATGCAACAGCACCCGCAAGAATTCTTTGCAAATTCGCAAAGGAAGCTGACAAGCTTGAAGTGAAGGGCGGTATGGTTGAAGGCCTTGTGTATGATGTAAAGGGCATTGAGCAGATCGCAAAGATTCCTTCAAGAGAAGAACTGCTCTCCAAGTTACTGGGCAGCATCCAGTCTCCTATTGCAAACTTTGCTCGTGTCATGAACCAGCTGGCAGAAAAAGGTGGAGCATCCGCATGCGAAGCACCTGCAGCCGCTGAGGCACCCGCAGAAGAAGCACCTGCTGAGGAAGCACCTGCAGCAGAATAATTACCAAAAGGTTTGAACAAGTAAAAAGAAATTTAATGGAGGAAATGAAAATGGCAAAGTTATCCACACAGGAATTAATCGACGCTATCAAAGAGTTAACAGTATTAGAGTTAAATGATCTCGTAAAGGCTTGCGAGGAAGAGTTCGGCGTATCCGCAGCAGCAGGTGTTGTTGTTGCAGCAGCAGGTGCTGGCGATGGCGCAGCAGCAGCCGAGGAGAAGACTGAGTTTGATGTAGAGCTGACAGAGGTTGGCCCTAACAAGGTTAAGGTAATCAAGGTTGTTCGTGAAGCTACCGGTCTTGGACTGAAGGAAGCTAAGGATCTTGTTGATGCAGCTCCTAAGGTGCTTAAGGAAGGCGCTTCTAAGGAAGAGGCTGATGATATCAAGGCTAAGCTTGAGGCAGAAGGCGCTAAGGTTACTTTGAAGTAATTTTCCACTTTCAAGTTACAAAGAGGCTGTGTGACGATGAAATGCGTCACACAGCTTTTCCTGTTTCTATTCTGATCGTTCTGTTATTCATATCTTTTTCTCATCATAGCAAATTTTTCCTTGACTGGCATAGGGACTTGTAGTAGAATGGATAGTGCACTATTGTGGTATGGTGTGCACTATGGCTTTATTTGGCGATTTTCTGCCACATGTTATGTGCTTTAAAATCATAAGAACGGGGTGAATAGTCGATGGAAAAGAACAGAATACGTCCCATTACCGCAGGTAAGAGCATGCGTATGAGTTATGCACGACAGAAGGAAGTTCTGGAAATGCCAAACCTGATCGAGGTTCAGAAGGATTCCTACAAGTGGTTTCTGGATGAAGGACTGAAAGAAGTATTTGACGATATTTCTCCGATCGCTGATTACAGTGGTCATTTAAGTCTGGAGTTTGTGGACTTCGAGCTGTGTGAAGACGATGTGAAATATTCTATTGAAAAGTGCAAGGAGAGAGATGCTACTTATGCAGCTCCCCTGAAGGTGAAGGTACGTCTTTACAATAAGGAAAAGGAAGAGATCAGCGAGCATGAGATCTTCATGGGTGATCTGCCTCTTATGACGGAAACGGGTACCTTCGTGATCAACGGCGCTGAACGTGTCATCGTAAGCCAGTTAGTTCGTTCTCCTGGTATTTACTATGGCATCAGCCATGATAAGATCGGTAAGAAGCTGTACTCCTGTACGGTGATCCCGAACCGTGGAGCATGGCTTGAGTACGAGACCGATTCCAATGATATTTTCTATGTGCGTGTAGACAGAACCAGAAAGGTTCCCATCACTGTTCTTATCAGAGCCCTTGGCGTAGGCACTAACGACGAGATCAGAGAGCTCTTTGGGGAGGAACCCAAAATTGAAGCAAGCTTTACCAAAGACGTTTCTACCAATTATCAGGAAGGTCTTTTAGAGCTGTACAAAAAAATCCGTCCCGGTGAGCCCCTCAGCGTTGAAAGTGCGGAAAGCCTTATTAACGCAATGTTCTTCGACCCCAGAAGATATGATTTGGCTAAAGTAGGCAGATATAAATTTAATAAAAAGCTTTCCTTTAAGAACAGACTGAGAGATCAGATCCTTGCAGAGGATGTAGTAGATACCCTGACAGGAGAGATCCTTGCGGCAGCAGGAACCAAGGTGACCCTTGAGCTTGGTGAAGAGATCCAGAATGCTGCAGTTCCTTATGTATATGTTCAGACAGAAGAAAAGAATGTCAAAGTTCTTTCCAATATGATGGTAGACATTACCCATTTCGTAGAATGTGATCCCAAGGAGCTTGGCATTACAGAGCACGTTTATTATCCTGTGCTTGCACAGATCATTGAAGAGTTTGGCGAAGATCCGGAAGGACTTGCAGATGCCATTAAGAGAAATGTTCACGAACTGGTGCCCAAGCATATTACAAAGGAAGATATTCTGGCATCCATTAATTATAATATGCATCTTGAGTATGGTATCGGTAATGACGACGATATCGATCATCTGGGCAACAGACGTATCCGTGCAGTAGGCGAGCTTCTGCAGAACCAGTATCGTATCGGTCTTTCCAGACTGGAGAGAGTGGTCCGCGAGAGAATGACTACTCATGATGCAGAGGAGATTTCTCCTCAGGTACTGATCAACATTAAGCCGGTACAGGCAGCCGTGAAGGAATTCTTTGGTTCTTCCCAGCTGTCCCAGTTTATGGATCAGAACAATCCTCTTGGTGAGCTGACTCATAAGAGGCGTTTGTCCGCACTTGGCCCCGGTGGTCTTTCCAGAGACCGTGCCGGATTTGAGGTCCGCGACGTACATTATTCCCATTATGGAAGAATGTGCCCTATTGAAACACCTGAAGGCCCGAATATCGGTCTGATCAACTCCCTTGCTTCCTATGCAAGGATCAATGAGTATGGCTTTGTAGAGGCGCCTTACCGTAAGATCGACAAGACAGATGCGGCAAACCCCAGGGTTACCGATGAAGTAGTCTATATGACTGCAGATGAAGAAGATAATTATCATGTTGCACAGGCAAGTGAGGCACTGGACGAGGAAGGACATTTCGTAAGAAATACCGTATCCGGACGTTACAGAGATGAGACCTCCGAATATCCTAAGGCAATGTTTGACTACATGGATGTGTCCCCGAGAATGGTGTTCTCTGTGGCAACAGCCCTGATCCCGTTCCTGGAAAATGACGATGCAAACCGTGCCCTCATGGGATCCAACATGCAGCGTCAGGCAGTTCCCCTTCTGACAACAGAAGCGCCTGTAGTGGGAACCGGAATGGAACCCAAAGCAGCGGTAGACTCCGGTGTCTGCGTGGTGGCAAAGAAGGCTGGTACCATTGAGCATGTTTCTTCCAATCTGATCAGAATGAACTGTGATGATGGAGAAAAGGTAGAATATCATCTGACGAAGTTTTCCAGAAGCAACCAGTCCAACTGCTACAATCAGAAGCCCATTGTATTTAAGGGAGATCATGTAGAAGCAGGACAGGTCATTGCAGACGGCCCGTCTACATCAGGGGGCGAGCTTGCGCTTGGAAAGAACCCGCTGATCGGCTTTATGACCTGGGAAGGTTATAACTACGAGGATGCTGTTCTTTTAAGTGAAAGACTGGTACAGGAGGATGTATATACCTCCGTTCACATTGAAGAATATGAAGCAGAGGCCAGAGATACCAAGCTTGGTCCGGAAGAGATCACAAGAGATGTTCCGGGTGTAGGCGACGATGCGCTGAAGGATCTGGATGAGAGAGGTATCATCCGTATCGGTGCAGAGGTTCGTGCCGGAGATATTCTGGTTGGCAAGGTAACTCCTAAGGGAGAAACAGAGCTGACCGCTGAGGAGAGACTGCTCCGCGCTATCTTTGGTGAGAAGGCAAGAGAAGTAAGAGATACCTCTTTAAAGGTACCTCATGGTGAATATGGTATTATCGTAGATGCAAAGGTGTTTACAAGAGAGAACGGAGACGAGCTTTCTCCCGGCGTTAACCAGGCAGTCCGCATTTACATTGCCCAGAAGAGAAAGATCTCTGTAGGTGATAAGATGGCCGGACGTCATGGTAACAAGGGTGTTGTTTCCCGTGTGCTCCCGGTAGAGGATATGCCTTATCTTCCTAACGGCCGTCCTCTTGATATTGTATTAAATCCTCTGGGCGTACCTTCCCGTATGAATATCGGGCAGGTGCTTGAGATCCATCTGTCACTGGCAGCAAAGGCCCTCGGCTTTAATGTTGCAACACCGGTATTTGACGGTGCAAACGAAAATGACATCATGGATACCCTGGATCTTGCAAATGACTATGTAAATCTTTCCTGGGAAGAGTTTGAGGCAAAGCATAAGGAAGAACTTCTCCCGGAGGTATTGGAATATTTATCAAAGAACCGTGATCACAGAGAGCTCTGGAAGGGCGTACCGATCTCCAGGGATGGTAAGGTAAGGCTCCGCGACGGAAGAACCGGTGAGTTCTTTGACAGCCCGGTAACCATTGGACACATGCATTACTTAAAGCTTCACCATCTGGTTGATGATAAGATCCATGCCCGTTCAACAGGCCCTTACTCTCTGGTAACCCAGCAGCCTCTGGGCGGTAAAGCACAGTTCGGCGGCCAGCGTTTCGGAGAAATGGAAGTTTGGGCTCTGGAAGCATATGGTGCATCCTACACACTGCAGGAAATCCTGACAGTGAAGTCTGATGATGTAATAGGGCGTGTAAAGACCTATGAAGCGATCATTAAGGGCGATAATATTCCTGAACCCGGAATTCCTGAATCCTTCAAGGTTCTGCTCAAGGAACTGCAGTCACTTGGACTGGACGTAAGAGTGCTCCGCGAGGATAATACAGAAGTGGAGATCATGGAAACCGTTGATTATGGCGATACGGATTACCGTTATGAGATCGAGGGTGATGATAAGAACTACGATTACGACAAGGGTTCTTTTGCATCCATGGGATATCAGCATCAGGAATTTGATGAGGACAGCGGTGAACTTGTAAGCAGTGATGAAGAAGAGGATGAGGACATGTCAGAGGACGATTTCGATGGCATGGATGATACGGATTCTTTTGACGAATAAATGCAGCCGAAGTAATAAATGCTAAGGTGAAAGGAGCATGGGTTTAGAGATGTCAGAAACAAAGCAGGAAGTATATCAGCCGATGACATTTGATGCCATCAGAATTGGTTTAGCATCACCTGAGAAGATCAGGGAATGGTCAAGAGGCGAGGTTTTGAAGCCTGAAACCATCAATTACAGAACGTTGAAGCCTGAAAAGGACGGTCTGTTCTGTGAAAGAATTTTCGGACCCAGCAAGGACTGGGAATGTCATTGCGGTAAGTATAAAAAGATCAGATATAAAGGCGTTGTCTGCGACAGATGTGGTGTTGAGGTTACAAAATCAAGCGTCCGCAGAGAGCGTATGGGACATATTGAACTTGCGGCTCCGGTATCTCATATCTGGTATTTCAAGGGTATCCCCAGCCGTATGGGACTGATCCTTGACCTGTCCCCCAGAGTATTGGAAAAGGTACTTTACTTTGCTTCCTATATCGTTCTGGATAAGGGAGAAAGTGATCTGGAATATAAGCAGGTTCTTTCCGAAAAGGAATATCAGGATGCCAGAGAAACCTGGGGAAACAAGTTCCGCGTGGGAATGGGAGCAGAGGCCATCAAGGAGCTTTTGCTTGCCATTGATCTGGAAAAGGAAGCAGTTGAGCTTAAGACCGGGCTCAAGGAATCCTCAGGCCAGAAGAGGGCAAGGATCATTAAGAGACTGGAAGTGGTAGAAGCCTTCAGAGAATCAGGCAATCAGCCTTCCTGGATGATCATGGATGCCATTCCGGTTATTCCGCCTGATCTGCGTCCTATGGTACAGCTCGACGGAGGCCGTTTTGCAACCTCCGATCTGAACGATCTGTACAGAAGAATTATTAACAGAAATAACCGTTTAAAGAGACTGCTTGAACTGGGCGCTCCGGATATTATTGTCCGCAATGAGAAGAGAATGCTGCAGGAAGCTGTAGATGCCCTGATTGACAACGGCAGAAGAGGCAGACCGGTTACCGGACCTGGTAACAGGGCGCTGAAGTCTCTGTCAGATATGTTAAAGGGTAAGTCAGGACGTTTCCGTCAGAACCTTCTTGGTAAGCGTGTAGATTATTCAGGACGTTCAGTTATTGTGGTTGGGCCTGAGCTGAAGATTTATCAGTGCGGTCTTCCCAAGGAAATGGCGATCGAGCTCTTTAAGCCCTTTGTTATGAGAGAACTGGTAGAGCGCGGAATTTCCCAGAACATTAAGAATGCAAAGAAATTAGTGGAAAGACTGGATACCCAGGTATGGGATGTGCTGGAGGATGTAATCAAAGAGCATCCCGTTATGTTAAACCGTGCTCCTACTCTGCACAGACTTGGTATCCAGGCATTTGAGCCTATTTTGGTAGAGGGTAAGGCAATTAAGCTTCATCCTCTGGTATGTACCGCATTTAACGCCGACTTCGACGGTGACCAGATGGCAGTCCATCTTCCGTTGTCCGTAGAAGCGCAGGCAGAATGTAGATTTTTGCTGCTGTCACCTAATAACCTCTTAAAGCCTTCAGATGGAGGCCCGGTTGCCGTACCTTCACAGGATATGGTCCTGGGTATTTACTATCTGACACAGGAGCGTCCGGGTGCAGTGGGCGAAGGCAAGTTCTTCAAGAGTGTAAATGAAGCAATCCTTGCATATGAGAACAAGGCTTGTACCCTGCATTCCAGAATTAAGGTAAGAATCACCAAGACAAATGCCCAGGGTGAAGAGATCACAGGTATTGTAGAGTCTACTCTTGGACGGTTCCTCTTTAATGAGATCCTGCCGCAGGATCTGGGCTATGTAGACAGAACAAAGCCGGAAAACTTCCTTCTTCCCGAAGTGGATTTCCATGTAGGAAAGAAGCAGCTTAAGCAGATCCTTGAAAAGGTCATCAATACCCACGGTGCATCTGTTACCGCAGAGGTGCTTGACCATATTAAGGCTACCGGATATAAGTACTCTACAAGAGCTGCCATGACCGTTTCTATTTCAGATATGACCGTGCCGGCACAGAAGAAGGAAATGCTGGATGAGGCACAGGCTACGGTTGATAAGATCTCCCAGAATTACAGACGTGGTCTGATCACTGAGGAAGAGCGTTATCGTGCCGTTGTAGAGACCTGGAACGAGACCGATAAAGAGCTGACCGACGTACTGCTGTCCGGTCTGGATAAATACAACAACATCTTCATGATGGCAGACTCCGGTGCGCGTGGTTCCAGTCAGCAGATCAAACAGCTGGCAGGTATGCGTGGACTGATGGCGGATACCACAGGTAGAACCATCGAGCTGCCCATTAAGTCAAACTTCCGTGAAGGTCTGGACGTACTGGAGTACTTCATGTCCGCACATGGTGCACGAAAAGGTATGTCCGATACCGCTCTGCGTACTGCAGACTCCGGTTATCTGACCAGACGAATGGTTGACGTATCTCAGGAGCTCTCTATCCGTGAGGTAGACTGCTGCGAGGGTCAGGCAGAGATCCCCGGTATGGTAGTCAAAGCATTCATGGATGGTAAAGAGACCATTGAAGGCCTGAAAGACAGAATCACAGGAAGATATTCCTGTGAGGATATTTACGATAAAGACGGTAACATGATCGTAAAGCACAACCACATGATCACCCCCAGCCGTGCAGCCAAGATCTTAAGCGTTGGCGTAAATGCACAGGGTGAGCCTATTGAGGAAGTGAAGATCCGTACGATCTTAACCTGTCGTTCCCACGTTGGTATCTGTGCAAAGTGTTACGGTGCCAACATGGCAACAGGTGAAGCTGTACAGGTAGGTGAAGCAGTCGGTATTATTGCTGCACAGTCTATCGGTGAGCCCGGTACCCAGCTGACCATGAGAACCTTCCATAGTGGTGGTGTCGCAGGTGACGATATCACACAGGGTCTTCCCCGTGTCGAGGAGTTGTTCGAGGCCAGAAAGCCTAAGGGACTTGCAATCATCGCTGAATTCGGCGGTAAGGCGGAGATCCGCGATACCAAGAAAAAGCGTGAAGTTGTGATCACAAATGAAGAGACCGGTGAATCCAAGGCATATCTGATTCCTTACGGTTCCCGTATCAAGGTAGTGGACGGACAGGTATTAGAGGCCGGTGATGAACTGACCGAAGGTAGCGTAAATCCTCACGATCTGTTGAAGATCAAGGGAATCCGTGCCGTACAGGATTACATGCTGCGTGAAGTACAGCGTGTATACCGTTTACAGGGTGTAGATATCGCTGATAAGCATATCGAAGTCCTGGTACGCCAGATGTTGAAGAAAGTTCGTATCGAGAATAACGGAGACACCGAGTTCCTGCCCGGAACTCTGGTAGATGTTCTGGATTTCGAAGAGATGAACGAGAAGCTGATTGCAGAAGGCAAAGAGCCTGCAGAAGGCAAGCGTATCATTCTTGGTATTACCAAGGCAGCATTGGCGACCGAATCCTTCCTGTCAGCAGCATCCTTCCAGGAGACCACCAAGGTCCTGACCGAAGCTGCGATCAAGGGTAAGGAAGATAAACTGATCGGTCTGAAAGAGAACGTTATCATCGGTAAGCTGATTCCTGTAGGAACCGGTATGAAGAGATATCGTAACACCAGACTGAGCACCGATGCCGTAGAGACCATTGATTTTAGTGGTGATATGTACGGTGATGATGCAGAGTTGAATCTGAGCGATGGAACCGATCTGGATGCAGAGAATGCTGATGCCAGTGCAGAAGCAGAAACTGTAGAAGTAGGAACCGAAGCTGATAATCAGTAAAATAAAACTCCCCAGGTTAATTCCCGGGGAGTTTTTTTGCCTTAAATTCGGTAGTTATGTAATTTCAGTATTGTAAATTCGGTTATTGTAATTCGTCAACATTCAGTACCTGCCAGGCGGTAATGCGGTAGAAAGTATCCTCATCGGTCTGTGGATAGAGAATCTCGATGGTGACCTGCAGGGACTGCAGATCGGAGATGGGGATCACGTAGGATTTCCCATGACCGACAGAAGCGAAATAGGCATCTTCACTGTCTGAGGAAGCATAGATGCGTTGTAATGTTTTGTCCATGCCGGCTAACGACTGTTCCGCCTGATTGCAGGCGTCATAATAGGCGGTGGTACGTTCCAGTACCCGGTTGCTTAACTTACTGTCGGCATTGGCACTGACGATGGACAGTACCGCAAAGGATACCAGACACAGGATCACGAATACCAGCAGGATAGAAGCAGATCCGATATTCATGCCGAATTGTTTTTTCTTAGAAGCATTACTCATGTAAGTCTTTCCTTTCTGCGGCGTGGTGCATGACAGAGAGCGTATAAATGGGAGAATCCGGGGAAGAAATCTCAATGATACTGATCTGCGCTTCCATAATACCGGTTCCGGGATCCGGTGTATGTGTCAGTTCTGCCGAAAAGCCGGCGCTGTCACCGGGGGAACACAGATTCCACTGGCTGTCAAAGTACAGCGTCATGGTATCTTCTTCTGTCTGTTGTGAAGGGGAAAACAGGTCATGCATGGCGCCCAGATCGCCCTCCGCAGCCAGATAAGATTCCGCCAGATTCTGTGCCCAGATAACGGCGTGATTTTTGTTGACTGTCTGTGTGCTCAGCAGATGCGATTTGGCGAACAACTGAATGCAAACAGCACTGGCAAGGGAGAAAAACAGGATCGCTATGATCATTTCCATTAAAAATAAACTGGATCTGGAGTGCTTCATAATAAATTCCGAATCCTTTCCATCATTCTATTCTTCTATTCCGTAGTACTGCAATGTACATGAATGTAAAAGGTATGGGTCTCCCGGGAGGGCGTCTGTAAACAGAACCGGATCAGATCATTGCCTGCATAGGAAAAGGTAAGATCCGTCAGCTCCAAAATATCCGTACCGGCGGGCAGAAGCTGTCCGCCGAGGGAAGTTCCCTGTCGCATGAAGAGCTCTTTCAGATGTCCCTCATAATAATAGAGATAAGTGCAGTAAGTATCTTCATCGATCTTTGAAAGCATACAGAGTGCCGGAACATCCTCCAATGTAGTTAAGGAGATGCTATCTGCTGTGTCACTTTGACGCACCTTTTCCATAATATAGGATACAGCAGTCCGGCTATCGTAGTTCACGCTCATATCTTCCACCGTATGCTGGTAGACATCAGCTCCGATGGTGACGAGAGCCAGGGCGGAGACCGCAAATACACCGAACAACGCCAAAACGAACAAGATATCCACAATAAAATGTTTTTCCTGTGTCTTATGGTTCATATGCCAGAACTCCTTTAACGGGCAACGGTTCTGCGGAGTACCGTGACCTCCGGCAGAAGGTTGCTGCCATAGTATTCGTAATCAATGAAGAAGCTGTCTTCATCATATAACAGCCCGTAATGCTGTTTCAGATATTCCAGGGATGGAGGATAACAGCCCTCTACGGCGTAACACTGGGAAATGCTTCGCTCCAGGGCTGTCTCCAGACTTTCCTGCTGTTTGTTTAAGGTAGATTCGCTGACCGATCCGATGCCCTGCAGAAAAAGAACAAATAACACTATGAATGCCAGGATCGGAAGCAGGTAGATCAGCTTCTGCCAGAGAGACCGGTTTTTTTGCTCAAAACGATTCATAAGCAGCGCTCCTATCCGATGCTGGTCATAATACCCATCAGGGGCAGGATGACCGATAACAGAATCAATCCGACAATAACGGAGAGAATGATTACCAGTGTGGGCTCTAAGACCGCGATAATGGACTGCAGTTTACGGTTGGTATTTTCTTCATAGCGGTCGGCAATCTTTTTGAGCACGACATCTACGTTACCGCTGCGGAAACCAACGGATACCATCTGGGAATAGAGATGATTGAAAATACCGGCACCGGTCAGGGCTTCGGCAAAGTTAGCCCCGGCATGAATGGCTTCCTTGCAGTTTAGAATCTTTTGTTTCATTTTCTCATTGCTTACCAGGGAAGCGACCATATCGAGGCTGGAGTAGGTATCCATGCCGCTGCCTAAGGTTAGCGCCATACCGCTGGCGAAACGCTCACAGGCAACACTTTCATAAAAATTTCTCGTCAGTGGGAACCAGTTTAAGAACCGGGTGGTGACACGTTTACCGGTCTGGGTTCTGGTGGCGAACAGATATAACAGAAGTAATATACATAAAATACTTACAAATACAAAGGAATAGCGGTTCAGATGATTGCCCACCCGCAAAAGGGAAGCAGCGAATCCGGTCATTTCACTGCCCAGTTCCACATAGACCTGCTCGAAGATCGGCATAACGCGGCTGACCAGTACCACAATGACGGCAGCCATCATGGCGATCATAATAAACGGATAGGTTACAGCATCCCGGATGCTGTGGGAGATGGCATCTTCTTTCTCGTAGTAATCCGCCAGGGAAAGCATACATACGTCCAAATTACCGGATTCTTCTCCCAATGCGATCATGCGGAGGCAGTAATCCGGAAAAACATTTGTAGATTCCAATGCTTTGTGAAAGCTTTCTCCCTGTCTGCAGACGGTGAGGATCTCGTCAAAGATCGCTTTTCCCTCCGGGGACCCTGCATCGCTCTGTAAGATCGCCATACCCTCCATAGGTGGAATTCCCGCCTGGAACAGCATAGCTGTCTGGCTGCAGAAGGAGGCGATCTCTTCGTTGGACAGTAACTTTTTTTCCGTAGTCTTCATTTCGATTTGTTCCCTTTCACTAATACATTTTCTGAAGGATATAATTGGTGCCGTCCCCGATGAACTTTTTCAGTGCCTTGTCATCGGTGTTGGCACCGAAGGTAGGATCCACCAGGGTCCAGACATTGCCGTCGAATTCGATGATGCCGTTCAGCCAACCGGTGTCGGCGGTGTAGACGCTGATCCAGGCGTGATAGGCATCCTGCGCGTAACCGACTTCCAGTCTGGTAGGGATCCGCTGGCTTCTGAGCATGCTCGCCATAACGGCGGCATAGTCCAGACAGATACCGGTGCCGGAATCCAAAATGGCATCTACGTCGGAAGTATAACCGGTGGGGGGATCGGAAGCCTTATCGTAGTCGTAGGTAATATTTCCGGTGATATAATCATAGATCCGGGTGATCACCTCCAGATCGGAGGATGCACCTTCCGCCAGTTCCTGCCCCTTGGCAACAACTTTGCTGTCTGCCGTAAAATTCACGTACTGATTCGGATAGAGAAAAGGACTGAATTCATCCGTGATCTGTACGTCCAGATCCGCATACAGGCAGGTGGCATAGTTCGTACCGGAAATATTTTCGTAGATCGTCACATCATAATATCCGTTGCCGGAGGAGAGAGGAAATGTCTCGTAGCCACCTCCGTGCAGATCATAGGTATAGACAACAGTGTCGGAACCGGTGATCCGCAGCTTGACTTTCGGGCAGGTGCCGGTATAACTGGCACAGATATATCCGTCCGACATATGGGAATAGTCGATGACTGCCACATCGTTGGAGGTGACCTGACTGCCATCCGCTTTTGGCACGAGGCATACCGGAGTGGCATCCCGCAGAGGTTTTGCAGGGGCGGTGCTTTCTGTCTCCGTGGAAGTTGTGCCGGTATCCGCAGAAGCGGGAACTGCGGGGGACTGGTCATCGTAAGTGTCCGTCGCAGGGGCAGCCGCAGGCAGAGAGTCAGAAGCAGAGCCACAGGCACATAACCCGGCCATGATACAATATGTAATTAATAAGATGCGCAGCCGCGCAAAGGATCCGGGTATTTGCATAGAAACATCAACATCCTGTTGTTATTGTGTCATTCCTGTGACATTGTCGGGGGTAAAGAGGAGATGTATCGTCTCGCCGCCACTCACGGGAACATATATATTGGCTTCCTCTGTAAGGAAAGGAAAACTGATCACGCCTTTGGCACTGTCCACGGAGAGCGGCTCGATAATCTCACCGGACAGCGTCTCCATAAAAGCCTCGTCATAGAGAATGTTATCTCCGGTAAACTTAAGGCTTAAAACATTATTCTCCACATAATCCAGAGTAAGCTCCGCGGGAGCGGGGGCAAACACTTTCTCGTTAAATTCGGAGAGCGGAACAATGATTAAGGGCGACAGAAAAGTCAGCACAAAGATCACAGCGGTAGCCACGATCAGACGGTTATAGGAAGCTGCATTGATTTTTTTACGAAGCACCAGCTTGTCAAAAGGAATGGTATTGACTGGCTGGTTACAGGTGGACAGGATATTCTGCAGAGCATTGTTTGCAGTGTTCATGTCCAACTCATAACGATTCTTTTTATGAAAAAACATAACTGTATTATCCTTTCTATCCTCTCATGCTGGCTTTCAGCTGCTCCTGCCCGGAGGCGATATAGCGTTTTACGCTGCTGCGGCTGATCTCCATGGCGGCAGCGATCTCCTCAAGCTTCATGTCGTTATAGTATCGCATGATCAGTACCTGCTTCTCATTGAAAGGAAGCTGTTCTAAGGCGTCCGTCAGCCGGGAATATTCATCCTTCTGCTGGTAATGCAGTTCCGGATTGGTATCCGGGTGAGGATCCTGTACAATATCGAGAATCTCCTGATTTAAGGTCTGACAGTCGTTCTGAGGTCGCTGTTTCTTGGTCATATCATAGCAGACATGGAAGCAGATACGATTCAGCCAGGCGATAAAAACAGTAGGATCATTCAGTTTTCCGATGTTTTTCAGAGCCAGTATGTAGACCTCCTGCATGGCATCCTGAGCGAGAAAGTCATCTCTCAGATAATGTCTGGTATAGTTGTATACTTTATTATAGGTAAGAGCATACAATTCTGCGAAGGCATCCGAGTCGCTGTGCTGGGCACGGATCACAAGACCGGCAATGTAAGAAATATTCAAATCTTTCATGCGTTCGTCTCACTGTCTGGTTAACGGGTTCCTTGAGAGTGGAGCTTATTGTATGTCTCGGTAAGCAGAGTGGAGAAATACTCTGCATGTGCTTCTTCATTTAAAATATATGCGTACTTGATCTGAATGGGCGCATTACTGTGTTCCTCGTTGTATTCCTTCAGCTGCTGCGCCAGACTTTCGATAAAATAGTCCATGGTATCATGGGAACCGTGATTGACGATCATTAAGAATTCGTTACCGCCGTTACGTCCCACCACACCGAAGGCATCACCGACACTCTCTAAGATACCGGAGAAATCCTTCAACATCTGGTCGCCCACGACATGTCCCATGGTCTGATTGATCTCCTTTAAGTTGCTGATGGTGACCATATAGCAGGCTACATGCTCCAGAGATTCCGGGGAGTCATAAGTCTCAAACACGACATCCAGTCCGTGTCTGTTGGGGATGCCGGTCAGATGATCCAGGAAAGCTGCGCGGTTCAGCGCATGACTTTCTTCGGCGAAGGTGCGCAATTTATAGAAATCATATAATAACCATACCAGATTAAATAAAGCAAGAATCCAGGAGAGTGTGCATAAGATAAAAAGTGTCCGGTTCTCAAACAGCTGTGTGCCGAGTGCGGGATGCAGGGTCAGCACCAGAACATACGCAGCTTCCAACAGAAGCAGAAGGATTAACTGCACGGTTTTGGTGTTACGGAAGGTTTTTACAAATTTTTTATTTCGCATAGCAACAAAGCTCCTTTGTATAAGGTAAATACATGAATTTACTTATAGTATAGGGCAGAATGAAAAAAAAAGAAAGAATTTCTGAACCTTTTTTCAAAATACGACAGTCTTTATAGATGAAAAGTAATTATGGAGGAACCGGTTATGCTCGGTATCATATATTCCGGATTTGCCATGTTGGCAAGTTACCGGATCATAAGAATTGAAGATGATCCTACCCCGTTGGCTGCAGGTACGCACAGCACAGGAATCTACAGCCGGGCAGTACAGGAAGGTTATTACGGTGATACGCTGGCGGCAATGCTGCTCATCGGTCTGATCCTGATGGCTACAGCATACATCCTGCTATGCATAAGATACCGTAAGAGGATCCGGGAACTACAGCCGGGGGAACATCCGGGATGGAATTGGTGGAAGCTCAGAAGACAGATCACAGAGCTGGAATATCAGAAAGCAGAAGGAATTGTAGAAGACATCCGTAAAGCAGCAGAAGGTTACATGACGGTTTAAAAGTGATAGGAGAGGAAGATATGAAGAAAAAATTATTCAAAAGAATCTTAACAATCTGTATGTGCGCTACCATGCTGGTAGAGACAGTGAACGTCAGCACACTTACCGTAAGAGCAAGCGAGGAAAGCACAGCTGTGTCTGCCATCACGCAGGACTCCGATCTCAAGGAGGCAGTGGAAAACGGCGAAGCGGCGGACAAGGCAGCATATGATGCGGCACAGGCTGCCCAGAACGCAGCGGCAGCGGCGGAGGATGCGAAGAACGCGGCAGTAGACCTGGGAAAAACAGCAGCAGATGCTGTCCTGGCTAGTCCCGCTCCGGAAGCTACTGCGGATCCGTCTGTTACTCCGGCATTAAAAGAAGAGATGGAAAAGGAGATAAGTGAAGCGGAGACAGCAGTAGCCGACTCCAATCAGAAAGTGGAAGAAGAATCCAAGAATCTGGAGAATATTGCAACCGAGGCACAGAATAAGACCGCGGAAGAAGCGCAGAAAGCCCAGGATGCAGCAACTAAAGCCCAGGAGGCTGCAAAGCAGGCAGAGGCTCTGAAATCACAGATTGAAAATGCAGGCCGTGCGGATTCCAAGCTGGAGGATGTACTGGATGCTGCAAAGAAAGCTGCAGAGGATGCGCAGGCAGCAGCAGATCAGGCAAAGCAGGCATACGATAAGGCACAGGCTACATTAGATACAGCACAGAAAGCCTATGATGAGGCAAAGGCACAGGCGGAAGCAGATATCAAAGCCGGTATCGAAAATGCAGACAAAGAACTGGCAGAGGCTGAGGCAGCACTCGCAGAGGCAGAAGCAAAAGTAGGTGCGGCAGAGGACGCTTACAAGACCGCTACCAACAGCAATGAGATCGCACAGAAGACAGCAGAGGCTGCAAAAGAAGCAGCGGATCAGGCAGGAATCGCTGCTGGGAAATCCGACGAAGCAGCAGCAGCGGCTAAGGTAGTGGACGAGAAAAAGACTGCAAAAGAGAATGACAATACACAGCTGGAACAGCAGAAGTCCGAGATCCAGGGACAGCAGGATGCCCTGAGAAGCGAGATCGCCGCCAAAGAAGAACAGATCGCAGCCAAGGAAGCAGAGATCAAAGCCGTAGAGAAAGCAATTGATGATCTGGGCGGAAGAAGATATCTGGTATGGTCCGATGAATATAAAAAAGCACAGGAACTGAAAGATCAGATTAACAATTTAGAAAATGATATCGACACCCTGAAGGGTGACATCAATATTGCGAAGGACACTATTTCCCTGAAAGATACCGAGATTGCCGCAAAGGATGCACTGATCGCCGAAAATAACACTTACATTGCAGGTATTGTGGCATCACAGAAGGTCGTAGAAGATCTGGTAGCTGATAATAATACCCAGATCACTTATCTGGACAAGGAAAAACAGGATGAGTTCAATACGCTGCTGGATGAATTGAAGGAATCCACCCAAAAGTATGAAGATGCGAAGGATCTTCGGGAGGAGTATCAGGATGCCATTGACAGAAGCAATGTTGGACTGATCGAATGGTTCCGCAAGGTATACAAAGAGTTGTCTATTGAGGCCAAGAATGACAATGCGAAGATCGAGATGGACTGGGAGCATCTGGAACTGAAATACACCAACGACGGACTGACCCTGTTACTGGGCAAGAACAAGAATAACGAGCAGGTATTACTGACCTGGGAAAACAATAAACTGACCGCAACTCTGGTAGATGAGCATGAATTCGCTGCATACTCCACCGCTTTTGATAAGGTGGCAGCAGCACAGGCAGCAACAAAGGCAGCAGATGCCGCAACCGCAGCAGCGAAGGCAGAACAGGCAGAGAAAGAAGCACTGGATCAGTACAACGCTGCAAAAGAAGCTCTGGAGGCAGCAAAGAAGAGACTGGAAGCGGCCAGAAAGGCTAAACTGAACGATCTGCAGCTGGATGCAGCACGGAAGGCACTGGAAGCAGCTAAAGAAAATGTAGCGGATGCCAAGAAGGCTTACGAGGACGCACAGAGCGCGGCAGATGAAGCAAAAAAGGATTATAAAGAAGCAAAAGATAATTTTGATGAGAAACCGGTATATGCGCGGTTCTATGTATTGAAGAGAGGTCTGATTCAGCCGGCGGAAGTAAAATCTTATACTTCTGGAAACTATATCGGTGGAAAACAGGGAGAATTAAATAAGGGTGACAACAACAGCTATCTGAATATGTATGCAAAGGGTAATGGCGTAAAAGATACCGATCTGACCCCTTATCTTAAGAACGTACCGACAGCGGACCAGCTGGGTGTCAGCCTGAAGGAAGGCGAATACATTAAGTGGTATGTAATCAAAACCGAAAATGACGGTATCCATGTAGACGGCATCATCATGAACCAGAAGTTCAATGTGACAGTACATTATCTGTATGAGGATGAAACCGGTAACACGGTAAAGGTAGCGGAAGATTTCGTAGGAACCTACGGACTGGGTGAAGAATATCACATTACCACTCCGAGTGCAGTCATTGACGGATTTAGTTTCACTGCTAAAAACGCAACGGAGGCGGAGATTAGCGGTACCGCGACTGCCGACAGAGAAGTAACCGTATGGTACAGTAAGGAAGAAGGCGTACCTATTATCGTGAACTACTACCGCGACAGCGTGAACGGAACACTCCTGCACACAGAGACCCGTAACATCGGAAAGTCTCAGGCAGCTGATTATCACGCAACGTTCACAGAAGATTCTCTGAATGCATGGAGACCCGGTGACTGTGAGAACGGTGTCCTGGCAGGATATGAGAAGACTGAAGACGGATATGTAGCAAATATTATATACAAACCGATCATCGTAACTCCTTCCGAAACCGAACCTACCGGTGGTGAAGGTGGCGGAGAATCCGGAGAAGGCGGTACGACTACCGGAACCGTAACGGCACCGGAAGCAGCTGCTCCCGCAGACAACACAACCGTAGCTACCGTACAGCAGGTAGCAGGTGCTAGACAGCAGCCCGTTGCTCAGACAGTGATCGAAGAGGAGACCACTCCTTTGGCACCTGCTGCGACAGAAGAACCGGAGCAGGGAATTGCAGCAACAACGAATAATAATGTAGTCAGCATTGAGGATGAGGCGGCACCTCTGGCAGCATCTGCAAACTGTTGGATCCACTGGCTGATCCTGTTGCTGACAGTCGTATATACTGCATATGAATTGATCCGTTGCATCAACAGAAACAAAAAGATCAATGAACTTCGCGGTGAAGCACGCCAGACAGAGGTGTAAGGAGGAGACAAAATGAAAAAAATGAAATGCATTGATATTGCGGTTCCGGTTTTGTTTGTCCTGGCGCTTGTCGTTCTGTATTTCTTCTGGGGATGCCATCTGGATCTGTATGTGACGATCCTGGCAGCTATTATTCTCGGAGTGACGGTTCTGACTACGTATATCCAGTATAAGAAAATAGATAAGTTACAAAAGCACGAGGAATCGTAAAAAACGAAAAAGTCCATCGTCCGAAGGAAAGAACCGGAGGACGATGGAATTTTTACTGTTTATTATCAGAAAACAGGATAGGAAACGGAAGGGGAATATGAAATTATGCTTTACGGCGTCCTCGGGAGGCCATTTGGAAGAGATCACGTGTCTGAGACAGATTACTAATGAGAACGATTCCTTTTTGATTACGGAAAAAAGCGGAGAAGACATTACAACAGCATGGGGAGACAGAACTTACTTTTTACGACAGATCAATCGCAAGGAACCGTTTTTTCTTATTCATTTTATCAAGCTTTTTTTTCAGGCGTATGCTATCTTGAAGAAGGAAAAGCCGGACTGTATCATATCCACAGGAGCATTGATGACATATCCGGTCTGTCTGTTAGGTAAAATGAGAAAAATTCATATTATATATATAGAATCTTTTGCCCGGGTAGATGAAGCTTCCCTTACGGGGAAGCTGATGTACCCATTAGCAGACCTGTTCCTGGTACAATGGGAAGATATGCTGAAGGTGTTTCCGAAGGCGATTTATGCGGGAGGAATTTTTTGATGAAGGGAAAGCTGATATTTGTGGTGCTGGGAACCCAGAAATTCCAGTGTAACAGATTGTTGAAACAGATAGACCGGCTGGTCGAAGAGCAGAAAATAACAGATCCGGTATTTGCGCAGAAAGGCCACTCCGACTATATCCCACAATACTATCCTTCGGTGGATTTTCTGAACAAAGAAGACTTTGAGCAGAAGATGGAGGAATGTTCTCTGCTGATTACCCATAGCGGTGTCGGGACCATATTGTCGGGAATCCGTCATGGGAAACCTGTGATCGTATTTCCACGACTGAAAAAATATAAAGAACATGTGGATGACCACCAATGGGACATTGCAAAAGCTTTTGGGAAAAAACATCTGGTGTTGGTATGTGGGGAAGAAGATTCGTTGGAGAATATCATTCGGGAAAGCGAAACGTTTGATTTTCAGAAATACGAATCGCACAGAGATCAGATGCTGCAGACGATAGAAACTTATCTGAGAGAGGAGATCGAAAATGTTTAAGACGATTCTGTCTAACTTTCATTTGGAAAAAATATTTTGGACATTAAAGAAGAAAGCATTATACATTTTCCTGAGCACAGCAGTATTGGGAATGGTGGCAGGGGCTTACGCCAGCATTACCAGTACATCCCTGTATATGGCACAGATTTCATTTTATGTATACAGTAATCCGGATTATATTACGGACTCGTCTGTAAATATCGGAAGTTCTGATATCACGCAGGCGAAAAATCTGATCACGAGCTATATGCAGATATTGAAGAGCCGGACCTTTCTGGAAAAAGTAAAAGAGGAAACGGGACTGGGTTATTCCACGGATTATCTGAAATCCCAGATCAGTGCCAGTGCGATTGAAAACACGGCTGCATTTGTGGTACGTGTAGTCGATCAAAACCCGGTGAATGCCATGGATATAGCAAATGCTATCGGTGAACTGGCGCCGAATGAGATCATACGGATCGTGAAATCCGGTGGAATCGAAGTACTGGATGAGGCAGAGCTTCCAACGGTACCTTACCAGTCCACCAGTGTGTTGAAATATGCAATATTGGGTGCGGCAGCAGGTTTCCTTCTGGCTGCGGCATGGTTCCTGCTACGAAGTATGCTGGATACTACCGTCCGCCGGAAATATGAGATTGAAGATCTGTTTACCATTCCTATTCTGGGAGATGTACCACAGATGGAACCGGCGGCAAAAGGTGAAAAGGTCAATAAAATATTACATAATGAGAGCCCTTTTGCAGTGCGGGAATCTTATAACAGTATCCGTGCAAAGCTCCTGTTTACCGGTAAAGGTGAGAAATGTCCTGTATACGCCATTACCAGTGCGGATCCCGGGGAGGGAAAAACACTGACCTGTATCAATCTTGCTTCCGCTTACGCTCAATTAGGAAAAAAGATTTTATTGATTGATGCGGATATGAGAAAGAGCAACCTGAAAAGTCTGCTGGACATTGAGGGGAAGGAAGGTTTAAGTGAATACCTTGCAGGGATCACGAAAGAACTGAAGGTCTATAAGAGAGCCGAGAATCTCTATGTTGCTATGGCGGGAGAAGTACCGCCCAATCCGGCAGAACTTCTGTCCGGTGAGCGCTGGAGTGAGCTTTTGGAAAAATGCAAGGAGGAATATGACTGTATTTTCGTAGACCTGCCTCCTGCAGGAATCGTGGCAGATGCTCTGGTCCTGGCTGCAACAGCGACCGCATATATTCTGGTGGTAAGAGAGGGCGTGACAAAATTTGACAGAGAGCAGATGATCGTGCAGATGCTGGAGCCGGTGGGAGCGAATATCTGTGGATTCGTGTTCAACGGAATCTCTATGAAATCTCAGGATTATCATTATAAACATTATGCAAAAGACTACAAATACTGATATTCTTAAGATATATGATTTTCACAGCCATATTTTGCCCGGTTTGGACCATGGATGCAGTGATACTGCGGTAGCAATGGAGCAGATCCGGCGAGCGGTGCGGGCAGGGGTTCACTGTATCCTTGCCACCTCCCATTTTTACCCACATGTGGAGAGTGTGGACAGTTTCTTAAGACGCCGCAGGCTGGCGTGGGTGCAGCTGCAAAAGGAACTTGCCGGAGAGGAAGAGATCCGGGCAGCAGGAATACAAATTGTGCAGGGAGCGGAGGTTCTGATCTGTAAAGGACTGGAACGGATGGAAGGGCTTGAACAACTTTGTATAGATGGAACGAAGGTATTACTGCTGGAAATGCCTTTTACGGAGATATGGGATCCGGAATTGATAAATACAGTGACAGCATTACAGGATAAATGTGGTCTGCAGGTGGTGCTTGCCCATGTAGAGCGATACCGGATGTCACAGATTATGCCTTTATTAGAGGCAGGATGCCTTGCACAGGTGAATATAGGCAGTCTGGTGGGAAGATGGAACAGGCAGAGGTTCCGCGCACAACAGTATTTGAGACATGACAGGATCAGTGCACTGGGCAGTGATATCCATGGTGTCGGTGACCAATATACAGACTTTACTCATATAATAAAAAAGCATAATAAGGCAGTTGGGATGATCATGGAACGGACACGGGAATTACTGGGAGAACGTACGGATGCGCATCCTAAGATACCATAGAGGGGAAAAAGATGGATACAGCAAGCAGGCAGGTGAGTGTGATCGTACCGGTTTATAATACAGAAAAATATCTACGCAGATGTCTGGAAAGTCTGGTACATCAAACACTGAAGGATCTGGAGATCCTGGTGGTGGATGATGGTTCTACGGATCACTCTCCGGAGATTCTTTCTGAATTTGAAAACAATTATCCGGGAAGAGTCAGAGTTATCCGCAAGGAGAACGGAGGACAGGCAAGTGCACGGAATCTGGGAATCCGGGAGTGCATTGGGGATTATGTAGGGTTTGTGGATTCGGACGATTATGTAGATACCGCAATGTATGAGGAAATGCTTCGGGCAGCGCTTGCGAACAATTGTGATATGGTGGAATGCAGTTATCACTATCTTCAGGAAAAGGATGGTCAGCAGAAGGAACTGGCTACCAGAGGAAATATCAGGCAGTACCGGGACAGGAAAGATATGTTTATCGATCCTATGACCTGCCCCTGGAACAAGCTGATCCGCAGGGAGATCCTGCTGCGGGAGGGAATGGAATTCCCGGAGGGAAGAATCTATGAGGATACGGCATTCTGTATCAAACTGATCCCGTATCTTCAGAGGGAAACCTATGTAGACCGTCCCTTTGTATCTTATATCCTCAGGGAGACCTCTACTATGAATGCCAACAAAAGTAAAAAAGTGGCTGATATTTTTCCGGTGTTACAGAATATACTGGATTTTTACAGGGAGAGAGGATTTTACGAGGAATATCGACAGGAGCTGGAATACTTTTGCGTTAAGATACTTCTATGCAGTTCCTTGAGCCGGATCGGCAGAGTACCGGATGCAAGGCTGCGCAAGGATCTGCTGGATCGGACCTTTGCCTTTTTACAGGAGCATTTTCCGGACTATCGAGCGAACCCGTATGTACGGGGGAAGATCGGCATCTATCTGAGAAATGTCCGCAGATGGAATTGTCAGCCGGTGGCGGTACTGAGTGGCAGGATTCTGAAAGGATAGTATTATGATAAGAACATCCGTAGCAATGGCAACTTACAATGGAGCGGAATATGTGGTGGAGCAACTGGAGTCTATCCGGACCCAGAGCATGCCGGTGGATGAAGTGATCATCCACGATGATCGTTCCACTGACGATACCGTAGCAATCGTGGAAAAATATATCAGGGAACATGGACTGGAAAGAACCTGGAAGGTATCGCAGAATCCGAAGAATCTGGGATATGCTGCAAATTTTATCGGTGCAGTGAAGGAGACGGAGGGAGAATATATTTTCTTCTGCGATCAGGATGATATCTGGGTACCGGACCGGGTGGAGGTCATGGTGGGACAGATGGAGGAGCATCCGGGGATCCTGTTGTTGTGTTCGGAATTCGAGTCTTTTGTGTCTTCTCCGGACGCCCCCAGTGTTCCGACATGGGAACAGAAGCAGTTCCGCCGGGATCATTCCCTTGAGCATCTACCCTATGAAGCGCATAATCTGTTTATCAACTGTCAGGGATGCAGCATGTGTATCCGCCGGAAATTCTGGCAGGAGGTGGAAAACAGATGGTATCCGAACTGGGCCCACGATGAATTTGTCTGGAAGCTGGCATTATGCAGAGATGGACTGTACGTCTACCATGGGGTGACACTGCGCAGAAGACTTCATTCCAATAACGTGACAATGCATAAAATGCGTGATCTTCCGGAGAGAGTCCGTTTTTTGGAGGATCTGAAGAAAAGCCATGAGGCTACCCTGGTCTTTGCAGAGTCACTGTCAATGAGTGAACGGGATTGTAGACTATTACATCGGAATATACGGGCAACGCAGCTGAGGATCGAATTGCTGCGTGACCGTAAAGTATGGAATACTTTGCCGCTGTTATTTGGATATGCGGACTGTTATCACAGCAGAAAGTCTATTCCCGTAGAGCTGATGATGGCGATCCGGGGATAGAGGATCAAAGAGATCAGTGGGAAAATTGTGGGAAGGAGGAGAGAAATGGCACAACAAAGCAGATATCTGAAACCGCAGAGAGAACTGAAAATCTTTCAGGCGGTTGCAGTGTTGTTCTTTTTTACATTATATGTATTGCCGCAGTATTTCGGACTGCCGTTTCCTCTGTTCGACCTGACGGCACTGCGCATCATGATCGTGGCGGTATTACTCCTGATGCTGGCAGAGCCGGAGCGTATCCGGGGATTCGTGCTGCTGGTGGTGGAAGAACCATGTACCAAAGTGTTACTTCCTTACCTTATGGTGATCGGATATACTATGGTATTACGTGCGGATGTCAACGCCTTTTTAAACCCGTTTATTGAATTGTTGACGTTTTATCTGTTGATTTATCTCATCCGGAACACTTTGGGAGTGGAAAAAATGATACAGATGATCGTTGTATTTTCTTATGTGATCGCATTGCTGGGCATCGTGGAATATGTGCTGGGGAGATCACCGTTCTCCTATCTGGAGACGATCAAGGGACTCTATACGGGACGATTTGTACGATCGGGAAGCTATCGTATCATGAGCTCCTGTAACCACTCTCTGGGTTATGGTCTGATGCTGGTCACCATGGTTCCCTTTGCCTGTTACGACAGAAAAAATAAGAGCGTCAATCTGTTGGCACAGCCGCTCTTGTTACTATTGCTGGGGGTCAACGTATTTTTATGTGGGTCGAGATCCACACTGAGCGTATTTCTTTTGGAAGTGATCCTGCTGGTGGGCTTATCTTCTAAAATGGAGATTAAAAAATTTGTGATGATCGCGCTTCTGCTGGCGGGTATTTTTGCAGTAATCCTGGCAGCTATCAGAAATACGACGATGGGAAGATACATATTGTTACAGATCACCAGTATCCTGGATGAACTGCTGGGAACGGAACTGGCGGTGCAGTTCGGTGCAGATTTAACGGCATTAAGCAGTAGTTCCAATTACCGGGACCAGCTCAAATATATTTTCACGGTGGACTGGCTGAATCCGCTGCTGGGGCTGGGAAGGAAGCGCTCGTTTAAGTCGGAGATCAACGGTTCTTTCATTGAATCTGTGGATAATTTCTACATTGCGGAATATGTACGTTATGCGTATCCGGGAATGATCACCTATCTGCTGTTTCTCGGAAGTATGATCGCGGGTATGATAAAGAGGGTCCGCAGAGATAAAAGCGGACTGCCGAAGATCCTTCTGGTAGGCAGTGTCTGTTATCTGATCAATCTTTTTTGGGTCGATTCACTGCAGACATTGAAATATCTCTATATTTTGTTCGCCCTTTCTCTGTGCCTGGATCCGGTACGGGAGGGGGAAGATGCACCGCCCATGACAACATCGAAGTATTTGAAGAAAAGAGGAGCAAGATGAATCCGTTAGTAAGCATTGTAGTGCCGGTATATAATGGAGAACGTTATATTGACGACTGTATGAAACGGCTGTTGGAACAGACCTATGCTCCTTTGGAGATCCTGCTGGTGGACGACGGTAGCGGGGATGGCTCCGGTGGCATCTGTGACCGCTATGCGGCGGCTGTCTCCCATGTCAGAGTCATTCATCAGGAAAACGGCGGCCCCAGCAGGGCGAGAAATACCGGAATTGCACATGCACAGGGAAAGTATCTGATGTTCACGGATGTGGACGATCTGCTGCAGGCGGATGCCGTGGAGAAAAATGTCCGGATCGCGGAAGAGAGCGATGCGGATGTGCTGATGTTCGGGTTCTGGTATTATGATGTGGCCAATGACCGCAAAGTGACGAGACCGATGAAAACATCCTTTTGTGGAAGCAGAGAAGAATTTTTCCGGGATTGTCTGGTGGAAACCGTGGAGACAGAGGTGATCAACGCACCCTGGAACAAAGTGTTTCGCAGAGAATTTCTGCGGGAACAAAATCTTGCGTTTGATCCGCAGATCCGTATTTACGAAGACCTGTATTTTTCACTGCAGGCAGTGAGCAGGGCCCATAAGATTGCAGTCAATCCGGGGCTGTTCTATCAGTATAATGTGCAGACCCAGGGAACCCAGTTAAACAGTTACGATCCACGCTTTTTTGATAATATCACGAAGATTTATCATTATGCGATGGATTTCTGTCGGGAATTCCCGGAACACGAGGAGCAGGAGATGGCATTCTGCCGGGTCTATTCCGGGCTGGGCCTGACATTTCTCAAGCAGCTCAGCTGCCGCAGAGGAATCGCCGACTCTGAGAGGAAAGAGATTGTACGGAGAATCTGTCGGGAACAGGATTTCCTGGAAGCAGTAAGAAAATCCGGACTTCAGGGAAAACGAAGACTGCTTTATCTGTTGTTGAAGACGCAAAGTACCAGATGGATCATTGCACTGTACCGGAGCTGGAACGGTATTCAGCAGAGATGTTTTTGAGAAGGGGAGAAGCATGGGAGATACTTCATTGCGAAGAATCAAAGAAAAAATACAGGATCATATGTTACTGGGGTCGATCTATGACAATGTGATGCTGAAGACAAAGTACAGGGATGCAAAATTGTCCTTTTTGTATAATGTGATGATCGGGCAAAAGCACCGGATGCTGTATTATAAAAAATTAAAAAGAAAATATCTGGAGAAAGTGACGGCGGACCGTCCATGGGAGACACTGGAAAAGAAAGCTAACCGGGGCAGAGTCTGGTTCTGCTGGCTGCAGGGATTGGAGCAGGCACCGCCTTTGGTGAAGCTGTGCTATGAAGCTCTGAGACAAAAGCTTCCGGACCGGGAGATCGTCGTGATCGATGCGAAGAATGTATTTGATTATATCACACTTCCGGAAGAGATTGTTGAAAAGTGGAAGAGAGGGATCATCGGTCCGGCACATTTCTCAGATCTGATCCGTCTGGAGCTTCTGGTCCGTTACGGCGGATACTGGATCGATGCAACGGTCTACTGTACGGACGGGGGACTACTGGCATATACAGATCAATTGCCGGTTTTCATGTACAGCTTTTATTATTTCGGATTCAATCCGGAGATCATGGAGACAAATAACTGGTTTCTGTACGGAACCACGAATCAGAACATTTATTGTCTGACCAGAGAACTGCTCTATGCTTACTGGAAGGACAACGACCGGGCAGTGGATTACTATATTTTTCACCTGTTTATGACTATGGCATGCGATTATTATCGGGAAGAGTATCAGGCGATGCCTATTGTCAGTCAGGTGGAGTCGCATGTGCTGGCGACATATATGGGACAGCCATACGACGGAATCAAATATGAGGTTCTGAAATCAAGATGCGGATTCCATAAGTTAAGTACACGTTTCAGTGAGAAAGAGACTTCGGGGCAGGATACCTTTTATCAGTATCTGATGCAGGGAAAATTAAGATAATTGTGAGGAGAGAAGTATGGAAGGAAAGGGAAGTAAGGGAACGATACCCAAGATCATACATTACTGCTGGTTCGGCGGTAAGCCAATTCCGGAGGATTTGCAGAAATGCATTGATTCCTGGAGCAGACTGGAAGGTTACAGGGTCATGCGATGGGATGAAAGCAACTGTACCTTTGATGAAAATGAATTTGTACGCAGAACCTATGCGGAAAAGCAACTGGGATTTATCGGTGATTACTATCGCCTGAAGGCGGTATATGAATACGGTGGGATTTATCTGGATACCGATGTGAAGGTATGCCGCTCCTTTGATCCGCTGTTATCCTATCCGGCATTTTTCAATTTTATTTTTGATTGTTCGGTGGGATCGGCCATTATCGGAGCACAGCCGGGAAATCCTTTGGTGAAAGCGCTGTTGGATATGTATGATGCCACCGAATTCGGCAGGAATCCGGATGGGAAAGTATTTAACTTCCGGGACGGCAGACTTATCGTGGATGGATATGCCACCAGCAATTATTATTATACCTACTATATTTTGAAACATTATCCGCAGTTTCGCCTGAATAATCAGTTCCAGGATCTGGTGGATTTCGTGATCTTCCCGAAGGAGCTGTTCGAGATCGGAACGATCACAGGGAAACAATATGCAGTACATCTGTGTGCCGGAGAGTGGAGATTGAAAACGGATGACAGTAAGACAATGAAGAACCGCATCAAAAAAATGATCGGGAAATGGCCATGGCTGTTTGACAAAGTCCAGATACTGGTGCGGAAAAAACGCTATGACAAGCTCAAGACCCAGATACCATTCTATGAATACTATCTTGCACAAAAGGAAAACCATCCTCTTCCGGAGCTGTAAATAATTCGTAGAGGAAGGAAAGGTGACAATGGAAGAGTTTATAGTCAGATGCAATGCACTGATCGCAGAACAGTTGGAGGGAATCTCCTGGACATTATTGCTTCTCATGATGACAGCAGTTTTTTTGCTGGTGCATGTCGCAGTGCTGATTTGGTCCAGGCTGCGGGGGGAAGAAATGCGCCCCGGAAAAGAGATACTGCTGATGCTTCTGGCGGGATATGCATGCTTTCTGTTTCAAATAACATTCTATAATCGGGAAGAAGGAAGCCGTTCCGGAATTTTCACTCATATTTCCATGTGGTTGAAAAGCGGCAGTCCGGATCTGTCCAATCAGATGATCTATGACCTGCTCAACGTATGTCTCTTCGTGCCCTGGGGAGCGCTGATTGCCCTGTTCCGCGGACGCGAGAAGATAGGCAGGAAATTGTTTCTAACGACCTGCTACAGTTTCCTGACCAGCTTCTGTATCGAAGTGATCCAGCTGCTGACACATAGAGGTTATTTTGAATTGATGGATATTCTTACAAATGTTACAGGTGGAATTCTGGGTGGTCTGGCAACGGTGATTTTGTATGTAATTGTGCCGGCTCAGGGAAAGACAAGGAGCAATCATGGATAAAAAATCAAGATTTTCTAAAAAAGACAGGATTGTGATCCTGCTGAGTCTAGCGTCAGTGCTGGTGCTCGGATATATTATGTGGGATTCCTCCCGCAAACAGCAGCAGGAACAGGAGATGCTGCAGGAGATCAGTGAGGAACAGAGTACGGCAGATGCAAAACAAAAAGACCTGACGCAGCTGGCAGAAGGGCTTTACATCAACGAGATAAATCAGGCAGGCTGGATCGAACTGTACAACGGATTATCCTGGGATGAAATTCCCCTGCAGGACTGTAAGATCGCAGTGAACGGACAGGTGAAAAAAGAATTTACCAAAGAAGAGGTATTGCCGGCAGCAGGGTATCTGTGCGTGGAGAATCTGGGATCTCTGGCAGCGGGAGATGTGATCAGCGTATTTTTGCCGGAAGAGATATTGCACAGCAGTATGCTGGTCCCGGATCTGGCAGGCGGAGAAAGCTACGGACGGATCACGGATGGCGCAGAAAGCATGGAATGGATGACCGCCACCAAAGGAGAAAGCAATACGCAGGGAGAAGTTGTAGAGACGGAGAAGTTGCATTTCTCTGTTCCCGGAGGTTTCTATGATAATGACATACAGGTGGAATTGTCTGCCGGGGAGAACAGCCGGATCTATTATACCCTGGATGGTTCCGAGCCTACCACACAGTCCACGCTGTACGAGAGTCCTATTACGATTATAAACCGGAGCGGCTCGGACATGACGCTGGCAGTGAATCCTCAGATGGAGTATTATACAGCAACTTTTCAACCGGCAAGTATCACTATGGGAACCGTACTGAAGGCAATTGCGGTGGATACTTTGGGACAACAGAGTGATACGGTAACGCAATCCTATTTTATCGGTATCGAAAAATCCGGTGATATCACAGGGGTGCCGGTAATATCTATCTCAACCGACGAAAATAATCTGTTTGATTATTTTGAAGGCATTTATGTGAAAGGCCGTTCTTATGAAGATGAGATCGCCAAGGGATATGACGGCGGAGGCGCGGGAAACTATTACAATAATTGGAGCAAACCGGTCTATGTGGAATTCTTTTCTAACCAAAAAGATAAGACCTTTGCACAGAAAATGCAGGTGAGTATTATCAATGATATTAGCACCACATGGCCACAAAAAGGACTAAAGCTTACGGGAGAAAACTGTGCCAGCGAGGGAACCGGACTGGAGCGGTATTACAGAGAAGGTGAAAATGGATTTTCACTGTTGACGCACAGAAGAGACAACACGTTTATGCTGCGAGAATATCTGGCACAGAGGCTTTTGGATGCGACCACCGTAAGAACGCAGAATATGGAATCGTGTGCGGTATTCCTGAACGGAGAGTATTGGGGAATTTATATGCTGCGTGGAAATTATGATGCGGATTTTATTGCGGAAGAATACGGTGTCGCTGCAGGGGATGTACTGTTTGCAAGAAACGGAGTGACCGACCCAGTGACGGAGAATATCACTACATTTGGTAAACTCTATGATTTTGTGACTACGCGTGATATGTCTGATATACAGAATTATGAACAGGTAAAAGAAATGATGGATGTTGAAAATTACCTGCAATATTTTTGCGCAAATCTTTACCTTGCAAATGCATTCTATGGAGAGGATACGGTGATAACCTGGAGAACAATCTCGGAAAACGGGACGGGCTTCGGAGATGGCAGATGGAGATTTCTGATGTGCCGACTGGATAATTCCATGGGGAATAAGGCCACCGGCGGGAAAACGACGGCAACCATTGACTCCTATTTGATGGAGAATGTTTCGCAGGATATCTTCTTCAGAGCTTTATTGCATAATGAGGAATTTCGGAACAGCTTAAGTTCCGTGATGCAGGAAATGGCGGAGCATACCTTCGCTGATGAGGAAGTAGAAGCGGTACTGGGACAATTAGCCGCCGAAAAAAAGAAAATTGTCCTCAGTAATTACAAGCGTTTCCGTGGGAATATTGAAGACACGGTATACCATCAGGAAGTCAAGAAAATAGAAGAATTTTTCAGGGAGAGAGAATCGTATATTTTACGTTATACGCAGGAAGTGGCAGAAGGTACTGTGAACTGGGATGCGGAGATTCCGCAAGAGCAGACAGCAGCAGAGGAAGGAACGGAAAATCTGAATGAGTAGTCGAGTAAAGAACTCTGTACAAAATATGATATCTGGTTTTACATATCAGTTTCTTACCCTGATACTCAGTTTTGTAGCAAGAACCGTATTTATCCATACCCTGGGAGCGGAATATCTGGGACTGAACGGAATTTTTTCCGATGTGTTAAATCTGCTGTCCATGGCGGATCTTGGTTTTAACACGACCATGGCTTACAGCTTTTACAAGCCGTTGGCGGAACATGACGAAGAGAAACTGGCTGGACTGATTCATTTTTATAAAAAAGTATACAATGTGATCGCCGTGGTGGTGACGGTAGTGGGAATTGCAGTGATTCCGTTCCTGAAATATATCGTCAATACAGAACAGGAGATTCCCCATCTCGCAGTGTATTATCTGTTCTCGCTGGCAAACGTAGTGATTTCTTATCTGTTTGTCTATAAATCCACGATACTTACGGCAGATCAGAAGAACTACAAAGTAGTCAATATCTCGATTTGGACTAGCTTGCTGAAGACAATTTTGCAGATTTTTTCCCTCTTACTGCTGCAGAATTATATTCTGTACCTGGCAATCGGAGTGGCAGTGCAGTTTTTCAATAATCTCATGGCATCCCGGGAGGCACAGAAACAGTATCCGTTTATCAAAATGGAGCGGAAGATCACCAAAGAGGAAGAGAAGGCGATTTTCGAGAATATGCATTCTGTATTTTTGTACAAGATCAGTTCCACGATCTTTACAGCCACGGATAATATCCTGATCTCCGTGCTGGTGGGAACTGCTATGACGGGAATCTATTCCAACTACCTGATGGTGAGCAATAAGCTTCTTCTGATCATTCAGATCATTTTTTCCGCCTTGACGGCCAGCGTCGGTAATGTCATTGTCCGAGAGAAGAGTGAGAAACGTTATGAAGTGTTCAGCGTCATACAATCTGTCAGCTTTATTCTCTGTGGTGCCATCGTCAGTGCGTTTTGTATCATGGCGAACGATTTCGTCTATGTGTGGCTGGGCAGCGGGTTTACCATCAGTACAGGTGCCATTCTGGCGATGACACTGAATACCTATCTGTCCTGTGTTCTGCAGCCGCTGTGGATCTACAGGGATGCTACCGGACTTTATGTTCGTACCAAGTACGTCATGTTGGTCGGTGCTGTGCTGAACATTGTTTTGTCGATTCTGTTGGGAAAAGTCATGGGACTGACCGGAATCGTGCTGGCATCGGCAATCGCAAGGCTGAGTACGTATTTCTGGTACGAGCCGAGACTTCTGTTCCGGGAGTATTTCGAGAAAAGTGTAGCGGGATACTATGTGTCACTTTTAAAAAATGCATTGCTTATGATTGCTACCATAGGGGTGCTTTGGTTGCTGTTATCCGGAGTGCAGACACAGAACTGGTTGCAGCTGATCGGTAAGGGAGTTGTCATCGGCGGAATCTGCAGCGTGGTATTTTTAGTGGCATATGGGAAGACAGAGGGAACGCAATTAATTGTGAAAAAGTGTAAAAGTATGCTCGGAAGGAAAAAGTAGGAGGAGTTATGCTCAGAGATATAGCGGTCGTAAGAAATCGAAAAAAATTAAACGGTGAGCGGCTTAAGAAGCATAGAGTGGCTTTGGAGTATTGGGATTTCGAGGATAATCTGGGAGATTTTTTAGCTCCTGTGATCGTTGAGTGGATGCTGGCACAAAAAGGTATGAATCTTCAAACCATCTGTGCGGGGAAAAAGCATCTTATGGCAGTCGGATCTATTCTGGGACTGGGCAGATTTGATGCGGTTGTCTGGGGAAGCGGTGTCAACTCTTTTGAGAACGCAGCGCATGTAACAGAACAGAAAAAATACAGGAAATATGACGTGCGGGCTTTGCGGGGCCCGGTCAGCAGGCATGTCATGACTGCCAACGGATATGACTGCCCGGAACTCTACGGTGATCCGGCAATCCTGATGCCACTCATCTATCCGGGGGAACGTAAAAAGGGAAAAGATTATGTTGTGATAGAACATTATTTGAAACAAAACAGTGATGCTGAAAAATTGGATATTAAAACAACGGATTATAGGTCATTTATCGATAGAATGCTTACGGCTGAAATTGTATATTCCTCTTCCTTGCATGGAATTATTCTGGCGGAGTCTTATGGGATTCCGGCGGTGTTCATCGGCAATGGCATGGAGAAGGAATGGTTGAAATACTATGACTGGTATTATGCGACAGGCAGATACGATGTCAAAATAGCATCTGATTTACAACAGGCGAAAAGGATGACTCCGATGGAATTACCCCAATTAGATAAACTGCAAGAGGGACTACAGAAAAGTTTTCCATACGATTTATGGAAATAAATGTGAAGGGGTGTGCCTATGGGAAAGAAAGAAAAATACCTGGCAAAGCTGATACGTGCTCAGCTGAAACAGGAGGAAGTACCTTCCCTGCCGGAAGGCGTGACGGTGGATGAAATCGTGCAGATTGCGAAAAAACATCATCTGAATTACCTCCTATTGGGAGCTTTGATCCGGGTAGACAATCTTACAGAGGAAGAACGCAGCAGGCTGCGGGCTCCGTTAATGAACAGTATTTTGCGCTGCGGTGTGCAGGTGCAGGAACAGAGAGAGCTGGAAAGATTGTTTGAGGAAAAAGGGATTATCAATCAACCCATGAAAGGGGCGGTATTGCGATTCTACTATCCGGCACCGCAGATGCGGGAGATGAGTGACCTCGATATTTTGTTCGCCGAACAAAACATGGGAGAGGCACAGGAGTTGTTAAAAGAACGGGGATACACTCTGTACCGTGCAGTAAAACACCATGATATTTTCCAGAAACCGCCGTTTCTGGTGATCGAGGCTCATCGTGCCATGTACGACAAGACGGTGGACCGCAATCAGTACGGTTATTTCAAAAACTTTTCCCGCACGCATACCAGAAACGGATGTACATATACACAGGACTTTGGAACGGAAGATTTTTACGTATATATGATGGCGCATGCGGCCAAGCATTTCTATCAGACCGGCTGCGGTATCAGACATCTGATCGATATCTATGTCTATCTGGAACGATTTGGCAAACAGATGGACAGAAACTATCTGGACAAAGAACTGGAACAGTGTGGTATTCTCACATTTACCGGGCACATGGAGAAACTGGCCTATCTGTGGCTGGAGGAAGAGGAGAGCAATGCACTGTATGACAATCTCTTCGCCTATCTGCTGGACAGCGGTATCTACGGCAAAGATGAGAACGGCATCTGGAATAAATTTGCCGAGGAGAAAAAGAAGGGAAAAACCGCAGGCAGACAACAACTGAAATTCTGGTATGCATTTCCCCCATTGCACTATATGGCAGAATACTATCCTTACCTGGAGGATTGTCCATGGTTGCTCCCCTGGGCATGGCTGGTCAGAGGAATCACAGGTCTGGCAAAGCACAAAGGCACCTATAAACGTCAGATGATGAATCACATTGATGAAGAACGGATCCGGACGGTACAGGATATCTATGAGAAGATGGATCTGAAGTTCCAGTCATAGAAAGGCAGAAAACGGAAATGACAATTTTGAAGAGAGGATATCGTTTCCTCAGATACAACGATCATAAATGGTTGTCTGTACAATGCTGGATTTATTCTGCCATCTATCGCCTGCAGGTGCTCTACGGTAATACAACCAGGCTGCGCGTGAAATGGGGCAGCGAGGGCGAAGAGTCTCCCGAGGAGGAGACAATCGAGCATTATCGATATGCCAAAAAGGTGGCATACTGTGTGAACCGGGTCTGCAGCAGGACGAGCTGGGAGAGCAAGTGTCTGGTGCGGGCACTTACTGCGCAGAGATTATTGAAAAACAAAGGGATTTCTTCTACAATGTATCTGGGATGTAAGCTCGAAGAAGGAAAGATGGTAGCCCATGCATGGATACGTTGCGGCAGAATGTACGTCAGCGGAGGAAGCGGAGAAGATTATTCGGTAGTGGATAAGTTCCGAAAATAAGTGGAAATAAGAGAAAAATAAGTTAAGTAAGAAAACGGAGGGTAAAAGGATGGAAAAAAATGCAATCATCAAACTGAAGAAGCAATTAAATGTGACGGATCTGGCAGGAGAAAAGGTCATGATCGATTTTGAATCGGGAAAATATTTTCTGATCAAAGGAGCGGGCAACGATATCTGGGATATGCTGCAGGAGGAGATCACTCCCACGCAGATCGTGGACCGGTTACTGAGCATCTATGAGGTGTCCAGAGAGGAATGTGAAGAGTCCGTCATGAAGTTCCTGGAACAGATGAAGGGGAATGGCTTTATAGAGTAAATCCGGGGGCTGTGAGATATGGGTAAAATAAAAAAAATATGGCAGGATCGGGGAAATCAGTACCGGTATGCACAATGGTTATGGCAGTATTCCAGACCGTATCTGGGAAAAATACTTCTGGTTATGGTGTTCGGACTGTTGGAGACAATTGCATCACTGCTGATGGTTCAGATCTCCAAAGAAATCATAGACCATGCCACCTTTGGCAATGCATTTGTACGCCTGATGGTGGTCTATGTATTGTTAATGCTGGGAATGCAGGCGGTGACGGTAATTTCGTCGCTGGTATCCACCATGCTGACGGAGAGATTTTCTTTTGGCATACGGAAACAGATCTATGAGAAGATCATTCATTCCCACTGGATGGATGTGAAAAAATATCACACCGGGGATCTGATGACGAGACTTACCAGCGATGCGGGGAATGTGGCGGACGGTATTATCGGAACTATTCCAAGTATTATCCAACTGGCGGTGGAACTTCTGCTGGTATTTTTTACGCTGTTCTATTATTCGCCGATGCTGGCAATGTTCGCCCTGCTGGTAGCTCCGGTGGCAGCACTCAGCTCCTGGTGGCTTGGCAAAAAACTTCGAAAACTTCAGGTGAAGGTGCAGGAGAGTGAAGCAGCATATCGGTCTTTTTTACAGGAAAGCCTGGCAAATCTACTGATCGTAAAAGCGTTTGCCAACGAGGATTATTCCACGGAGCGTCTGACACAGCTTCGGGAGGAGAGGTTTCACTGGGTATACCGTCGGACGAAAATGGGAGTAGCCAGTTCCACAGTGATGTCCCTGGCATTTCAGACCGGATATATTGTAGCATTTTGCTATGGAGCAATACAGATTTCCCGCAAGATGATCACCTACGGAACCATGTCGGTATTTTTGACACTGGTGAACCGTGTGCAGGCACCGGTCATGGGGCTTGCACAACAGATTCCCAAGGTAGTGTCTATACTGGCTTCCGCGGGAAGAATCATGGAATTGCAGCAGATTCCACTGGAGATGAAAACGGACACTCAGATCCCGTCGGCCCAGGTCGGCGTGGAGATAAAAGACATGACCTTTGGTTATACGGATGAGACAGTACTGGAGAATGTAAATCTGCGGATCGGACCCGGAGAATTTGTGGCTATAATCGGAGAATCCGGTATCGGCAAGACCACGCTGATCCGTATTATCATGTCTTTTATGAGTAACATCCGGGGCAGTGTTACCTTTTTTAATGAAAAAGGGGATCTGGAGCGAGCGAATGCCGCTACCCGGAAATTTATATCTTATGTACCCCAGGGGAATACATTGTTCAGCGGTACGGTGCGAGAGAATATCCGTATGGGGAAACTGGATGCAACGGAGGAAGAAATGTATGAGGCACTGAAATTGGCATCCGGATATGAATTTGTCATGGGACTTCCGAAGAGGATCGATACTGTGATCGGAGAGAGAGGGCACGGTCTGTCCGAGGGACAGGCACAGAGGATTGCCATTGCCAGAGCCTTTTTAAGAAAAGCCCCGTTCCTGATACTGGATGAGGCGACTTCCGCATTGGATGAGAAGACAGAACTGGAAGTGCTGCAGGGGTTGAAGGAATTGTCTCCCCGTCCTACCTGTCTTATCATTACCCATAGGAAAAGTATTCTGCCTTATTGTGACAGAGAACTGCAGATCGTGGACAAACAGGTGATGGAAGTGACGAAGGACTAGATACGGATGCGGTTTTTCTGCAGCATATAATAAAGAGGAAAACAATACCGGGCAAGGAAAAGCTTACCACGTGCAGACAGAGTCTCTGCATTTTGATGATAACGCTTGTAGCTGTCCCGGTATTTTTGCGCTAAATAAGAAAAGCTGTTCTGCCAATGATATTTGCGCGACTTCACGCACAATAGGGCCAGCTTGTTGGTCACATAGACAGCGTAGGCAGCGGAAAAGTCAGAAGCTTCCGGGGATGTCTGAATACGGTCAAGAGAATACAACAGTGCATCCGCATAGTCACAGCTAATATCAGAGAAGCCTTCCCCCATAGTGCTGTCTTTGCGCTGACGGTAATAGTTTAAAGTCTCTTCGATCCATACTACCTTTTGACATTGTAGTGCATAATCGGTCAGAAAAGAAATATCTTCCATTTTCTTTCCTTCCTGGAAATGGATATCGGATAGCAGATTGCGGCGGTAGAGTTTATTCCACACCCAGGTTACAGGCCCCGTAAAGGGATCCATAAAGTGCAGAAAAAATCCGTCCCGCGATTCTATACTCTGTAAGTGATAAGTATGGCAGGCTTCCATGGAAGGCAGCACTCTGCTGTCGGAAAATATCTGTTCATGACATATCACCAGATCCGCAGATTCATGGACCATGGCGGAAAGCATGAGACGATAAAAATCTGGATGGATCAGATCGTCGGAATCTATAAAGGAGATGTAGTCGCCGGTAGCAAGGGACAGTCCCACATTGCGGGCATGGCAGATGCCACCGTTGTCCGTATGCCGGACAGTGATGCGGGAATCCGTAAGGGCGAGTCTGTCACACAGAGGACCGCTGCCGTCGGTGGAACCGTCGTCAATGAGCAGAATCTGGAGATTTCGGTAGGAAGAAGCGGTAACACTTTCCACACAAGATATCAGATAATGGGCTACATTGTAGACCGGAATAATAACGCTGATGAGAGAATCCATGGATGCCTCCTGAAAAATGAAGTGACAATACAAGAGCGGGCAGAAAACAGAAAACTGTTTCCTGCCCGTTTTTTTATTAATTCATTATCTTACGTGAGAGAATCAGTGTACAGTTACGTCACCGTCGATATCGGGGTTGGAATCAAAACCACTGGAGAAGCTTAACCAGTAATTGCCGTTTTGATCTACGCGGATTTCATCATACTGGGAGGAGAGATTTTTACCCTGCTCAGTACAGGAAATAGATAATTCTTCAACTTCAGGTGTTTTCCATTTTTTCATAGCTCTCATATACTCCTTTTCTATCAAACTATTAATAACTGACAACTCAGACTATAACTGATTCAGGAGGGAAATACAAGAAATCTAACATCATTGATATATTTAGAGATGATTTCCGGTATCTCTTTTGTGGTGTCACGGTTCTGTGGCCTTGCGATCTTATATATGGGAAAGCTTGTTACTGCGCTTAAGAACTGCGTCATGCGGGCGGGAGTGATGCCGAGTAGGTTCAGCAGTTCTCCACGGAATAGATTATGAGTCAGGACCTGCAGCTTTTCACTGCCGGATAATTCCTCACAGGACAATTCCTCGCAGTTATCCCGGTAGATTGTAAACATGCCTCCCACGGGAAGCGGTTCCCGGCAGTAGGAGTCTGTAAGTTTTCTCCCGTATTTCTCATCGGCTTCCCGGATATAGGTATATTCACTGTCCGGATTGCGTCGCATGACATCCGCGCATACCCGCTGCCAGGGAAGTCCCGGATAGAGGATGCTCTGACCATTTTCCGTGCGGACAGCACAGATGTCGTCGGAGGCAAACAGGATTCCCGGCTGTTTCATCAGATGCAGAGCGGTGGTGGATTTACCACTGCCGCTGGGGCCCGAGATCAGATAAGCCTTATCCTTGTGGCACAGCGCACTCCCATGGATTAGAAGATAGCCACGCTGTAAAAGGAGAAAAGTGATGGCACCGGACAGAAGATAAGTCCGCATACGCACTTCGTCGAGAGCAGGATCTAACTTCCAGACGATAGCCTTTGAACCTTGTTCTACGTAGACCAGTAGTTCATCATACAATCGAAACCACATGACCCGCTCGGTGATCGAAGAAAATTTTCCCTGTCGGTATTCCGTAACGACCCATTCAGGGGGCATGCCGAGGGTCAGTGTGGCATCCGGAGTGACCGGGGGCGTTAGTTCATCGGCCTCCGGAAAGCAAAGCTCACTCTCCAGCAGCATGCCGTAGAGACGATAATAATACATATTCAGACCTCCTTTAGAAACAGACTGCAGGAATACAGGACATTTGCCATACGCAGATCGGAAAAGGTCAGTTCGGATGCGGAGGCCTCTTCCAGGCGGATGAGCAGGGGATCCAGTTTCCCTGGATCTATATAACGGCGTAGCGTGGGGGAATGCAGGGTCTCCAGAATGTCCCTGCGGTTCTCATCCCATAGAAGCTGGCTGCGGAATGTAGAGTCAGCACTTTGTACCCCGCGGTGAAAGATTTCTTTCCGGATGGAATCCGGGACGATTCCCTCCAGATATGTGCGGACCATACCCCGCTCCAGAGAACCACTGAGACTGCATTCCACCGGGAGACTGCAACATAGTTCTATGATCCTTTTGTCCTTGGAGGGATCGCGGATCAATACTCCGTGGATCAGACTCATGGCTGTATCGAACATCCCAAGCTGCATTTGCGCGGTAGGATTGAAGATAAAAGACAGACGTTTTTCCCGGGAATCCATCTCGCCACCGCCGGCAGAACGCATCTGCTTCCGGTAGGCGCGGGAAATATGATAGCGTTGCATAAGTCCGGGGGCCGTCAGCGGATCTTCCGGCCCTGCAGGGAAGAGATTGCCTATCCATTCGGTCAGTATACATTTTAACATATATTTCCTCGGAATGCCGTACCGGTGACCAAAGTCTTTCATCGTCCGGAGAGCGATCTGGGGATGCCCGGAACAGAAAAGCTGATAAAATACAGACAAAGCCTTGCCCCAGGAGATCGTGGCATTACCATATTGTCCTTTTAACACGACCCGGCAGCCGTCGCGGTGAGCTTTTTCATAGATGGCATCCAGCCAGGTCAGGTTGTGACCGGACTTCATAGGATAGCCCAGAAGCGGCACCAGCCGGGAAAGCTCGGTGAAGGCATCTTGTCCTGGACAGGAGAGGAAGGCAGGTGAGATATTCGGATATTGTCTGCAGGTAGCCAGTACTCCCGCAGATTCATCCGCCGGCTCCGTCCCTTCCGGTACAAAATCCCGCAAAGGCACGGAGGTATAGCTGTATAGCTGCTCACCCATCTCTGCCAGCCGGGGAGCTGCCAGCGCAGCAATTGCGGAGGAGTCTAAACCGCTGCTTAGTGTGCATCCGGTATGTTCTGCACTTCGGAGCATGGAAGAAACGCAGGCAGAGAGTGTGTCCCGGAACAACGTCTGGTAGTGCATCGGATCTTTATGAGGCAGAGGCTTGGGAAGAGAAGTACGATCCCAGTAGATATCAAGGGAGGAAAACTCCGGTGTCCAGGTCAGGTGGCCGGCAGCAGGCATCTGGAGGATGCCTTCATAAGGAGTCAGAGCTTCATAAAGCATCATATCTGCCGAAGTGGTGGCGAGACATGCAGCAAGCCATTTTTCGGAGACGGCTGCTGATAGAGTGTGGACCAGAGGAACCAGCGCAGTGCTAAACAGAATACGGTCCGGCAGAATGGCATAGAACAAGCTGCGGTTTCCCATATGATCAGTATATAAATGAAGTGTGTGAGTACTTGTATGATAGATAGCAAAGGCAAACGCGCCCAGAAGATGATCACACACAGAAGATCCCCATTTTTCCAGAGCAGCCAAAAGCAGACCACTGTCAGTAGTGTCCCCGGAGAGCAGAGGGAATTGCGAAAGAAGTTCCTCCCGGTTGTCCAGAACGACATCGGCAGTGAATAAAAAACCTTTGGTATTATCATAAAAAGGAAGAACCTCCTGAAAGGATTCTTCGGTAAAAAATTGCAGACCACAGTGAAAAGAGACTCCGGTATCAAGAGACAGTGATGAATAGCGGTCGATCGCAAAAGGCGCATAAGAAGTACGCATAGTATGTAAGGCTTCTTCCGTTTTCTCTGTGGAAGAGACAGGAACGATTCCCCAGATCGCAGACATAGATATTCCCCTTAGTTTGATAAAGCAAACAAAACCACAGGTGAAGTGCCTGTGGCTTAGTTGTTTTGTTCTGTGTTTGAGATGATTAGCTGAGCTGATCGGTAGGATTCTGGGAACCATCGCCAGGCTGTTTTCCAGGCTCTTTCCACCCCAGATGACCGGAAAGCACACCGTCACCGATGTAACCACCGTCCCAGCTGTTACCGAACAAGTTGTGAGCGGTTTCGTTGATGTTTAATTCTTCTACGGAAGGAGCATTCCACTTTTTCATAATTAAATACCTCACTTTTTAATACTCTTATATATCAAGAACTATGGTCTTATACTATGGCAGTTTTATATAAAAGTAAACAAATCTAACAGAAATGATAGATTTTCAGATACTTTTGTAATATATACACGAAGCACAGATACATAAAATCATCCTGGGCCTCATCCGGCAGTCCCGTACGGTAATGTGCCAGAAAGGCTTGTACAGTACCTTCGGAACAATAGTTGCAGGGAGAGGCTTCCAGTTCCTTCTTCAGATCCGGGAGCAGTTTCTGCCAGTCCCGTTGGATCCGGAGATAGTAATCAGAATTTTGCACACCGTAGCGCATCCATTGGTCCAGCAGATCTGTAGGCAGCAGATCCCGAAAGTTCCCCCGGATCAGCCAGCGGGGAGTTCCCTGCCATGCGAAGATTTCATAAGGAAGGTGATAGCAGAAATTCACCATGCGGGAATCTCTGGTGGGATCCCGCAGGATCAGGCCATAGTGAAGTCCCATTTTGGTCTCCAGCTCTCCGATATAAGTCAGAAACGGTGCGAACCAGACCCAGGAGCGATAATCCTTCTCCGTCATCGGAAACCCCGGAGTACGGGTGGGGGCATATTTCGTATGACGCGCTGCCAGGGGATAGTCTGTTAAAATCTCAGAGTTCACAAAAGGGTTGTCAGTCTTTGATCCGGGGAACGTATCCGGCAGATTTTGCTGTCGGGCGGCAGCATTGTAATAGCGGATACAGGATTTCAATGCGGATTTTCGACTCTCCTTTACATGTTTTGCGTAGCGGTTAAGCCAGTACAGGAACGTCATATAGTGTTTACGATGATAGACATGACAGAGAATATTGTCAATATATCCATAGGAAACGGTACTGTTGCCAGCCTGTCCTGTTAGGAGTACTTTGCAGCCGGCTGCGGAGGCTTCCTCATAGATTTCCATAAGGTTTGGAAGGTTTGCGTAGGCCTTAAATGGAATTTCCATTATTTCCAACTCTTCCTGCAAGGCCTCCAGACAATTTTTCCCATGATTGTTCAGAAAGTGGGGTTTCATATTAGGATACATGTCCAGTATTTTTTGCACATCGGCGGTCTCATCCGTGACATGGTCCCGGTTTTTATCCGGATGAGGTGTCTCATAGGGAACATAAGTATAGGCATACAGATTACGATGCCCCTGTTGCAGATGGGTGGCAGCCAGGGTACCGACACTGGCAGAATCCAGACCGCTGCTTAAGCAGATTCCGACTTCGCCGTTGCAGCGCAGAGCATCCCTGACACAATCACTGTATAACTGCCGGAAGGACCGACCGTACCGGGCGGCGGAAAAGCTGCCGCAGGAAAAAGGGGATGCCTCGTCTGCCGGAGTCCAGTAGGTGTGTTCTGTAATTCCGTGTGATGTGATCTCCAGATAGGCGCCCGGCTTTAATTTATACATTCCCCTGTAAGGAGTATCCTCGGGAGAAATATTGGGAGCAAGACCGGGAGCAGTCAAAAAGTCTTTGAAAAACAAGGGGTTTTCAGGAATCTCCGGAAATACCTGGAGAATCGCTGAGCTGAGAGTGGAAAAGGACAGCTGCCTTCCTGATTCGTAGTAATAGAGACAGCGGGAAGCCATCTGATCTGCCGCCAGATACAGAGTCTTCTTGGCAAAATCGTAGACCGCCAGGGAAAACAGTCCCCGGAAATATTTCAGACAGGAAATCCCGAAGCGGGAGTAGGCCTGTGCCATCACGGTGCCGTCCGGAGTGGAGGCAGGAAGCTGCAGCAAGGAAAGGAGCTCTTCCCGATTGTCTAACAGGCAGTCTGCGGTCAGGAAAAAATCGGGGCTGCCGGAAGTATAGGGCAGCACCTCTGACGGAGACTCGTCTGTCAGATATTGTATTCCGCATCCCATGAAAACAGTATCTTTCTGTACGGAGGAATAACGGTCAATCTTACATTTTTTTTGAAACGGTAGCTGCATTTGTTCTTTTATATTCTGTGGTAGTGGCGCATCCCATGAAATGATTCCCCAGATTGCCGACATAAAATGACCCCCTTTTTGCGGACTTCGACAGTCGAATCAGTGCGGAAACCGACTTGTTTCGTAATATAGGATATGATAACATAGTTTTCGTAAGATATCCATGCGATTTTCAGGTGATATAGACGACGGACTCATGGAAGGATGAGAAAATGGCACAGTACAGCTACAGACTTTACGGACTGCGGATAAAGACGGATCTGGACTTCCCCCAACTGGTGGCGGAAGACGCGGAAACTGTTACAGAACCGGTTCCGGAGATCCGGATCGAAGAGGGAGAGATTCCGAAAGAAATTTTACGGGAAACAACACGGAAATATGACTTTGGACCGGACTTTAGCTTCTTAAGCAACAGAACCATGTGGATGGTGGTGGAACAGGGCAGATTCATCAGATACCGCAGGAAGGAGGGAAGTAATCCCTTCTATCTGAAAACTTATCTGCTGGGATACGGTATGGCGATGATTGCAATGCAGAGGGGACAGCTGGCCATTCATTGCAGCGCAGTAGCAGATGAGCGTGGCGCTGTACTGATCGCGGGAGAGAGCGGCGCCGGAAAATCCACGATCACCACAATGCTGCTTGAACAAGGGTATGAATTGATGGCAGATGATATGGCGGTAGTGGAACCGCGGACTGACCGGACTTTTGTATATCCTGCATTTCCCTATCAGAAGTTGTGCCGCAATGTAGCGGTAGAACAAGGATATGATCTGACACGATTACTTTATATTAATGAAGAAAAGGATAAATTTCTGGTGCCTTACCGGGGGGCATTTTCCACAGAAGCCAGACCGGTAAAAGCGTTCATTATGTTGGGGATTACAAAGGGTGAAAAGGTGCAGACCGGAGAAATTATGGGAATCCATAGGTTCCCGGTATATGCGGATAATCTTTTCCTGAGGCATCTGCTGCAAGAGGAGAAATACACTCCTCAGATCGGGTCAAAATGTATTGCCATGGCTGCAACGGTTCCGACCTTTTATATAGCACGTCCGGCAGAAGGGGACAGCACAACGGAAGTAGCTCATATCCTGCACCAGATTCTGAAATGTCAGATACAGGGCAGCTGAATCAGGAAGCAGCAGCCTTCTCCCGGCTCGCTGGTGCAGCAGATGCTTCCTTCCAGACGCTCTACGATAGCTTTGGCGATAGAAAGCCCCAAACCGCTTCCGGTAGCGGATCCCGGGGTGCGTGAATGTGACACAGTGTAGGTCCTTCGGAAAATATGGGGAAGGGCATCTTCCGGAATGCCGGGTCCATTGTCGATGACTCTGATCTGCAGCTGCTTGCCGATGCATCCGGCTTGTAGGGTGATGCGGCTGCCGGTGCCGGAGTATTTTGCGGCGTTGGTGAAAAGATTGTCCAATACCCGGATCATTTTCTGGACATCAACAGAAAACTTACAGGAAAGATTCTCCGGAAGGTCCAATACCATGTCATGATCGTCATAGCGTTTGTCTGAAATCATATCATAAAAATATTCTTCCAGAAACGGTGCTGCCTCCAAGGTGACAAGCTCAAGTTCCCGGGATGTATCTTCTACACAGAACAGATAATACATATCCTGGATCAGATTTTCCAGTGTCTGTGTCCTGCGGTCGATCAGCTGCAGAGAAGCTATGTAATCCTCCAAGGATATTTCCTGACCGGAATTCAGATAATCCAATGCACTCCGGATAGCGGTTATGGGAGCCCGCAGATCATGCGAGATATTGGAAAGCATTTCTTCCTTTTCTGACTGTACGCGCTTCAATTCTCTATTTGCTTCGGTTAACTGCAGGTTGACTTCCAGCAGCTTCTGGGAAAGACTTTCAATGGTCTCTTTTTCTACGGAAGGAGAGACAAAACTGGCTTTATTCATTCTGGGATTCCCCCTGCAATATTATTGACGATAAGAGGCAATGATAAAACGATATCCCTTGCCCCATACAGTTTCAATGTGATTAGACAGTTCATGGCTGCAATCTAATTTTTTGCGCAGTCTGCTTACATTCACCATAACTAAACGGCGATCGGCTTCCATATAAGTCCCCAATAGGGCATTGCCCAGTTCTTCAAAGGTAATATCCCGGTCGGGATGCTCCGCAAGATAGAGGAGAACCTCGTATTCCCGGTTAGCAAGTCCAAGATCCTCGCCCAGGAACAGCGCTTTGTGTGCCACCTTATCAATGGTAAGATTGCCGATGACCAAAGTGTGATTATCGGATGCCGACTTCAACTGTCCCATACGCCGGAGGAGTATATCAATGCGGGCCTTCAGCTCTCGCAGACTGTATGGCTTTACAATATAATCATCGGCACCACTGGTGAGACCGGTGATCTTATCGTCTTCGCTGCTTTTTCCGGTAAGAAACAGAATGGGAGCGGAAGTGAAAGTGCGGAGTATGTGGCACACTTCATAACCGTTCCTGTCCGGCATCATAACATCCAACAGAATACAATCCGGAGAACATTGCTTTGCCAGACGGATCCCCTGCTCTGCGGAGGATGCGATCGATACGTCGAAGCCTTCGCCGGTCAGATATTTTTTATTGATTTCCAACACTTCACGATCATCATCTATCATCAGGATCACTGCCATGAAACACCTCCTATGTCAATGCCTTACTAAGTCGGGGGGGCTTTTGACCCCGACATCATTGTATCATTATCAGAGTAAAAAGTTAATATGTGGAATGAGAAAAGCCATCGCGCAGCTTGATTTTGCCGGATTCTTATAATAAAATAAATTGAGCTGTTGGATGTGGAAGACTATGAGAGGAGACGGGGAATTGAACAAGACAAATTCGGGGGCAAATACGAATACGACCCAGATATTATTGGATATCTTTGTGCTTGTATGCGCATTTGGAATTACGTTTTTGATAAGGGGACAGCGGCTGGATGATCAGACACAGTTGCGACTGGAGGTTCTGACGGGAGTATTTTTGCTGCTTTATCTTCTTTCCAACAAAGAAGGATATCTATACAATGTAACAATGTTTTATTATCTGGACAGAGTGCACCGAAAGATTACGAAATCCTTCGTTGTTGCCATGCTGGTGACGGGGATCCTGCTGCAGTTTGTCGCTCCGGGACAGGAGGCAAGAGAATTCTTTATTATTTATCTGATCATGGCTTATCTGTTGATCAGTATAAAAATGATTTTTGGCAAACCGTTGATCAGAATGCTGGAAGAAGGCAGGGCACCCAGAACGGCATATGTGGGAAAAAAAGGAGAATTCAATAAATTCAGTTATTTTTTGGATAAAACATCCATACCAGTCAAAATGGTTGGTTATATTGCAATGAAGCGAGATGAGTATGAGGCGGATAAGGAAGAATATCTGGGATGTCTGGAAGAACTGGAGCAGCTGATCAGGGAGAATAATCTGGATCAGATATATATTATTCAGAAGCATGGGGAAGAACTGCCATTTACACAGCAATATGTAGATATCTGTATTGACATGGGAGTGACGGTACGCCTGGTGGTGGACTTTTATAAGAGAAGACGTGCCTATAGTTATGTGAGTACCGTTGGCACCTATCCGGTCATTACGTATCATACCATCAGCCTGAACACTTATGAAATGGCTATAAAGCGACTTATGGATATTATTGGTGGTATGGTGGGGATTCTTTTATTTTCCCCGGTTATGCTGGTGACGGCGGTTGCCATCAAACTGGATTCTCCGGGATCTGTGATCTTCAAACAGACCAGGGTGGGGCAGAACGGCAGAAATTTTAAAATCTATAAATTCCGCAGTATGTATATTGATGCGGAAGAGCGTAAAAAAGAACTGATGGCTCAAAACGAGATTGCCGGCGGTGTAATGTTTAAAATGAAGGACGATCCCCGGATCACAAAGGTAGGCAGGGTGATACGCAAGTTCAGTATTGATGAACTGCCACAATTTTTTAATGTAGTAGGCGGATCCATGAGTCTGGTAGGTACCAGACCGCCTACACTGGATGAAGTGGAAAAATATGAGAGAAAACAATGGCGTCGCATCAGTATCAAGCCGGGAATTACAGGAATGTGGCAGGTGAACGGACGAAGCAAGATAGATAATTTTGACGATATTGTTGAGATGGATGTGGAATACATTGACAACTGGTCACTTATGTCTGACATCAAGATCATATTAAAAACGTTCATTGTTCTGCTGAAGCATGATGATGCCTATTAAAGTAATGAAATATGTATAGATAATAACAAAACAGCATAAAATATTTTTTCAAAAGATGAACCTTTTTGGTGTGAAAGGACGTCTTAAACTGTTAGAGAGATCAGAACTCGGGGAGAATACTGATTCTCGGAAAGACAGGGGAAAATATGAAGAGAGATTATGCGGAGATAAACTGGTTCGGCGTGGCGGCTGCTGGCACTCTGATCGTAACCGGTGTGATCATTGAGCCTCTTTTGGCTGTTCTGGGATTGCTGATGCTGAGTGTGGATGTTATAATCAGAGTTGTTGAACCTATGCAATATGTGCAGGAACATAAAGAACATAAGAAAGAAAAGGAAGGCAAGGCATTCTATGAAAGTCTTAGTAACAGGCGTAAAGGGCCAGTTGGGATATGATGTGGTAAATGAACTTACAAAGCGCGGCATTGAGGCGGTCGGCGTGGATATTCAGGACATGGATATCACGGATGCTGCCAGTGTGGAAAAAGTGATCGGTGAGGCAGCACCGGATGCTGTGATCCACTGCGCAGCTTACACAGCAGTGGATGCAGCGGAAGACAACGTGGAGCTCTGCCGTAGGGTCAATGCGGACGGTACACAGAATATTGCCAATGTCTGCAAGAAGTTGAACTGCAAGATGATCTATATCAGTACCGATTATGTATTTGACGGCAAGGGTACCAAAGCCTGGGAGCCCGATGACGAGCGCCATCCTCTGAACATATACGGACAGACCAAATACGAGGGTGAGCTGGCAGTGCAGAATACACTGGAGAAGTATTTTATCGTAAGAATCTCCTGGGTATTCGGTGTGAACGGTAAGAATTTCATCAAGACCATGCTGAATCTGGGTAAGACCCATGATCATTTGACAGTAGTGAATGACCAGTTCGGCTCTCCTACTTATACTTACGATCTGGCAAGACTTCTGGTGGACATGGTGCTGACCGACAAATACGGCATTTATCATGCGACCAACGAAGGCATCTGCAACTGGTATGAGTTCGCCTGCGAGATCTTCCGCCAGGCGGGAATGAATGTGGATGTGGCTCCCGTACCTGCCTCTGAGTATCCCACGAAGGCAAAGAGACCGGAGAACAGCCGCATGAGCAAGGAAAAGCTCACAGAGAACGGTTTTGAGAGACTTCCTTCCTGGCAGGATGCGCTGGAGCGTTATCTGAAGGAAATTCTGTAAGATTTTCCTGAACAGAGGCCTTGTATAGGCAGGAAAATAACAGGAAATACTTCATGGAGCGGTATCGGAAACGGTACTGCTCCTCTTTTGGTTATAATAATATGAAAAAGTCGTGAAAAACCCTGTAAATTTCACGAAAAACCAGTTGACAACGGAAACTGGAACAAGTATACTATTAAAGCGTGCCAGAAAAGGTGCGTCTATTATACTATTTAAGAAAGAGGTGAAACAGAATGCCAACATTTAACCAGTTAGTAAGAAAAGGACGTCAGACCTCTGTTAAGAAGTCTACTGCACCTGCTCTCCAGAAGGGTTACAACTCTCTTCACAAGAAAGCAACAGACGTTTCTGCTCCCCAGAAGCGTGGTGTATGTACCGCTGTTAAGACAGCAACTCCTAAAAAGCCTAACTCTGCTCTTAGAAAGATCGCCAGAGTACGTCTTTCCAACGGAATCGAAGTTACCAGCTACATTCCCGGTGAAGGTCACAATCTGCAGGAGCACAGCGTTGTTTTGATCCGTGGTGGTCGTGTTAAGGACCTGCCCGGTACCAGATACCACATCATCCGTGGTACCCTTGATACCGCCGGTGTCGCTAACAGAAAACAGGCTCGTTCCAAGTACGGCGCTAAGAGACCTAAGGATGCTAAGAAATAAGTAGTATCCGGGGCGTTTTGAACGTCGGACCGAGAGTTCGATGAAAATCCGCGAGGATTTTTGGAGACGATGCGCACATCGTCTTTGTACCACAAAAACGAAACTAAGAAAAGTGTTGGAATTCTGTGATACAGATATAACAGCGCGAACACTTGGGGAAACACATGTGAGTACCTATGATCTAACGTAAACAATTTGTTAAGGAGGGAAGAACCGTGCCACGTAAAGGACATATTCAGAAAAGAGATGTATTAGCAGATCCTTTATACAACAACAAAGTGGTTACCAAGCTTGTCAACAACATCATGTTAGATGGCAAGAAGGGTGTAGCCCAGAAGATCGTATACGGAGCATTTGCTAAGGTTGAAGAGAAGAGCGGCAAGCCTGCTCTGGAAGTATTTGAAGAGGCTATGAACAACATCATGCCTGTTCTGGAAGTAAAAGCAAGACGTATCGGTGGTGCTACCTATCAGGTACCTATCGAGGTTAGACCTGAGAGACGTCAGGCTCTGGGTCTTCGTTGGTTGACCATGTTCTCTCGTAAGAGAAGTGAGAAGACCATGGAAGACAGACTTGCTAACGAAATTCTTGACGCAGCCAACAATACCGGATCTGCAGTTAAGAGAAAAGAAGACATGCACAAGATGGCAGAGGCAAACAAGGCTTTTGCTCATTACAGATTCTAGTAGGAGGGAAAAAACTTGGCTGGAAGAGAATATCCGTTAGAGAGAACCAGAAATATCGGAATTATGGCTCATATCGATGCCGGTAAGACCACTACTACCGAGCGTATCCTGTATTACACAGGTGTTAACTATAAGATCGGTGATACTCATGAAGGTACTGCTACCATGGACTGGATGGCTCAGGAGCAGGAGAGAGGTATTACCATTACATCTGCAGCTACTACCTGTCACTGGACTCTTGAAAAAGAGACCAAACCCATGCCCGGTGCTCTGGAGCATCGTATCAACATCATTGATACCCCGGGTCACGTAGACTTCACCGTTGAGGTTGAGCGTTCCCTTCGTGTACTGGATGGCGCTGTCGGCGTCTTCTGTGCAAAGGGTGGTGTAGAGCCTCAGTCCGAGAACGTATGGCGTCAGGCTGACACCTACAACGTACCTCGTATGGCATTCATCAATAAGATGGATATCCTGGGTGCTAACTTCTACGCAGCAGTAGATCAGATCCGTACCAGACTTGGCAAGAATGCAATCTGCCTTCAGTTGCCTATCGGTAAGGAAGATGAATTCAAGGGAATCATCGATCTGTTCGAGATGAAGGCTTACATCTACAATGATGAGAAGGGTGACGATATTACCGTTACCGATGATCTTGGAGATATGGCTGATGAGGCTGCTTTATATCATGACGAGCTCATTGAAAAGGTTTGTGAGCTTGATGATGATCTGACAATGATGTATCTGGAAGGTGAAATTCCTTCCGTTGAAGAGATGAAGGCTGCTTTGAGAAAAGCTACCTGTGAGTGCAGAGCCGTTCCCGTATGCTGCGGTACTGCTTACAGAAATAAGGGTGTTCAGAAGCTTCTGGATGCTATTATCGAGTATATGCCTTCTCCTCTTGATGTACCGGCTATTAAGGGTGTTGACCTTGACGGTAATGAAGTAGAGAGGAAGTCTTCCGATGAAGAGCCTTTCGCCGCACTTGCATTCAAGATCATGACTGACCCGTTCGTAGGTAAGCTTGCTTACTTCCGTGTATATTCCGGTACTCTGAATTCCGGTTCTTATGTACTCAATGCTACTAAGGACAAGAAGGAACGTGTAGGACGTATCCTGCAGATGCATGCGAACAAGCGTGCAGAGCTGGAAAAGGTTTACTCCGGTGATATCGCAGCAGCAGTTGGTTTCAAATTCACCACTACCGGTGATACCATCTGTGATGAGCAGCACCCTGTAATCCTGGAGTCCATGGAGTTCCCTGAGCCCGTTATCGAGCTGGCTATCGAGCCTAAGACCAAAGCCGGTCAGGGCAAGATGGGTGAGGCTCTTGCAAAACTGGCAGAAGAAGATCCTACTTTCCGTGCTCATACCAATCAGGAGACCGGTCAGACCATCATCGCCGGCATGGGTGAGTTACATCTGGAGATTATCGTTGACCGTCTGCTTCGTGAGTTCCATGTAGAAGCTAACGTAGGTGCTCCTCAGGTTGCTTACAAGGAGACCTTCACCAAGGCTGTTGATCAGGAATACAAATATGCAAAACAGTCCGGTGGACGTGGACAGTATGGTCATTGTAAAGTTAAGTTCGAGCCCCTGGAGGCTAACTGTGAGAAGTTTGACTATGATCCTAAGGCAAACATTCTGATCAACGATCCTCCTACCCTGTTATTCGAATCTACCGTTGTCGGTGGTGCTATTCCTAAGGAATACATTCCTCCCATCGGTGAAGGTATTCAGGAAGCAGCAAGAGCTGGTATCCTGGGTGGATTCCCTGTACTGGGTGTTCATGCGAACGTATATGATGGATCCTATCATGAGGTCGACTCCTCCGAGATGGCATTCCACATTGCAGGTTCCATGGCATTCAAGGAAGCAATGCAGAAGGCAGCTCCTGTACTGCTCGAGCCGATCATGAAGGTTGAGGTTACCATGCCTGAGGAATACATGGGCGATGTAATCGGTGACTTGAACTCCCGTCGTGGTCGTGTAGAAGGTATGGAAGACATCGGCGGTGGTAAGATGGTTAAAGCATACGTACCCCTTGCTGAGATGTTCGGTTATTCCACAGACCTGCGTTCCAAGACTCAGGGTCGTGGTAACTACTCCATGTTCTTCGAAAAGTATGAGCCCGTTCCTAAGAACGTTCAGGACAAGGTTCTTGCTGCAAAAGCAAAATAAGTATTAAATCAATAAAATGACTTGAAAAACCTCTGATTATTTAATATAATCAGAGGTAGCGAGTTAAAAAAATAAAACTACGAAACTGTTTAATTATTTTAAGGAGGACTTAAATAATGGCTAAAGCTAAATTTGACAGAACAAAGCCCCATTGTAACATTGGTACCATCGGTCACGTTGACCATGGTAAAACTACTCTGACCGCTGCAATCTCCAAGGTTCTTTCCGAGAGAGTACCTGGTAATGAGAAGGTTGACTTCGATAACATCGATAAGGCTCCCGAAGAGAGAGAGCGTGGTATTACTATTTCTACCGCTCACATCGAGTACCAGACCGAGAAGAGACACTATGCACACGTTGACTGCCCGGGCCATGCTGACTACGTTAAGAACATGATCACCGGTGCTGCACAGATGGATGGTGCTATCCTCGTTGTAGCTGCTACTGATGGTGTTATGGCTCAGACCAAGGAGCACATCCTTCTGTCCCGTCAGGTAGGCGTTCCTTACATCATCGTATTCCTGAACAAGTGTGATATGGTTGACGATCCCGAGCTGATCGAGCTGGTTGAGATGGAAGTAACCGAGCAGCTGGAAGAGTACGACTTCAATGACTGCCCTATCATCAAGGGTTCCGCTCTGAAGGCTCTGGAAGATCCCAGCAGCGAGTGGGGCGACAAGATCATGGAACTGATGGATACTGTAGATTCTTATATCCCCGACCCTCAGCGTGATACTGATAAGCCTTTCCTGATGCCCGTCGAGGACGTATTCACCATTACCGGTCGTGGTACCGTTGCTACCGGTCGTGTAGAGCGTGGTGTTCTGCATCTGAATGATGAAGTTGAAATCGTTGGTATCAAGGAAGAGACCAAGAAGACTGTTGTAACCGGTATCGAAATGTTCCGTAAGATGTTGGATGAGGCACAGGCTGGTGATAACATCGGTGCTCTGCTTCGTGGTATCCAGAGAACTGAAATCGAAAGAGGACAGGTTCTGGCTAAGCCCGGTACTGTTACCTGCCACAGAAAGTTTACCGCTCAGGTATACGTTCTGACCAAGGATGAAGGTGGACGTCATACTCCTTTCTTCAACAACTATCGTCCTCAGTTCTACTTCAGAACCACCGACGTTACCGGCGTTTGCGAACTGCCCGCTGGTGTTGAGATGTGCATGCCTGGTGATAACGTAGAGATGACCATCGAACTGATCCATCCTATCGCTATGGAGCAGGGTCTTACCTTCGCTATCCGTGAAGGTGGACGTACTGTAGGTTCTGGTCGTGTTGCTACAATCATTGAGTAATTAATAGAATTACACTAAATTTAAGGCTTCCAAGGTTTTCCTTGGGAGCCTTTTTGCGGTGTGCCGAGCATGGCACTAATCTTACTGGTGCAAGTCCAGTGGTGGCAATAGAGGTGGTAGATAGGAAATTATATAATCATATTGACAAGTGAGACCACAGGTGATAGTCTGTATATAAGACTACTGCATGTGGTCTGTTGGATTTAGGAGGATACACATATGGAAATTCAATTAGGTGTGATCGAGGCAAGATATGCAGATATGATTTGGGAGCATGAACCGGTAACTTCATCGGAACTGGTAAAGATGACGGCAGTGGAATTTAACTGGAAGCGCACAACTGCACACAATGTTTTGAGAAGATTGATTGATAAGGGATTGTTTCGGAATGAAAATGGACTGGTAACAGCCGTAATATCTAGAGAGGAATTTTATGCCAGACAGAGCAGACAGTATGTAGAAGACACCTTTGCGGGTTCTCTTCCGGCATTTATTGCAGCATTTACGCAGGATGCAAAACTGACACCGGAAGAAGCGGAGGCAATTCGTAAGATGATTGATCAGGCGGAGGAAAAATGAGTATGGGAGAAATTTTCTTAAAACTGCTGAATATGAGCATCACAGCCAGTTGGATAATTTTAGCAGTATTAGGTATTCGACTTCTATTTAGGAGGATACCAAAGTGGATTAGCTGTTTATTATGGGGGATAGTAGCAATCCGACTGATATTTCCGTTTTCCATAGAAAGTACATTTAGCCTGCAACCAAGTGCAGAGCCTATCAAGTCCAGCACTATGGTGGAGGGAGAACGGATACCTTATGTGCCGTTCATAGACAGTAACGTAGGTGTTGTAGAAAATATGATAAATCCCGCACTAGCAGAATCCTTTGCATATCAGGAAAACCAAAGCGTGGCTCCGCTACAAATAGTGACAGAAATCGCAGGGGGACTTTGGTTATGCGGAATGGTGGTGCTTCTTATTTTGGCATTGGTGAGTATGATAAAATTGCGCCTATGTGTAAGGGAAGCTGTGCTATATAGAGAAAACATCTATATTTGTGATGCAGTAAAATCCCCTTTTATTTTGGGAATTATCAGACCCAGAATATACCTTTCCTCTTCACTATCAGAGGAAGAGATTGCATATATTATAGCGCATGAGAGTGCACATCTTAAAAGAAAAGATCACTTGTGGAAACCTTTTGGGTATTTGCTTCTTTGTATCTATTGGTTCAATCCTCTTTGCTGGGTTGCATACATTATGCTATGCAAGGATATTGAGCTTGCCTGTGATGAAAAGGTAATTCGTGATATGGACTTTGAGGATAAGAAAAAATATTCCAGAGTGCTATTGTCTTGTGCAACGCAGAGGCGATTAGTAATGATGTGTCCATTGGCATTTGGAGAAGTGGGAGTAAAGGATAGAGTGAAGTTGGTGCTGAATTACAAAAAGCCATCCTTTTGGATTGTTTTGATATCCATGGCTGCCTGTGTAGTAGTGGCTATATGCTTTTTGACAGAACCGAAAAGTGATTTTTCGATAGCAGACTACAAGGCAATCAGTTATAGAGAATATCAAAAATTGACAGGATATGACGCGGAATTCTATCATGCCTTATATTATATCGGGGAATTGCCCAAAACGGAATTATCAATCGTTTTTGAAGGAGACTATGATGAAGATTTAGCAGGGGCTGTTCTGGCTGAGGATGCGAAAGCAATAAGGATACAGGGGAGATTATCAGAGTTGTTTGGCGATGATACTAAACAATTAAGTGAGTCTGAACTCCTAAAAAAAATAAGTGAAAATTACGGAAATGTTATTTCCATAGATTATAGGGAAGGGGCGGGAACCGCATATTATGTGGGGGATTATTATGCACATATAGCAGTTGCAGCTGATACGGATGATAATAGGAATACGGTGTTTGAGATTGCAGTGGAAAATCAGACGAAAAACGAAAAAATATTTTCAGGCAGCAGTTCTTTTTGGCTTATCTGGGAAGAGGAGGAGCCAGTCAAAGAAAACGAAAATGTGGAAAACGCAAAAGATGACAATGGATACATATGGCTATCTGATACAGTGTTTATAAGTGAACTTGAGGACTTGGATGGCAATGGTACAAAAGAATATGTGGAGGTCGATCTAGGAGATGAATCAAACAACTTCTATTCCCATTTCAAGTTTTATTGGAATGGTGAGATGATTTATGAGTATGAGGATCCTTGTAGAATTGACCCATGCGTAGCAGAATATGTAGACTTGGATCATGATGGGGAAAAAGAAATTTTCTTTTCATTTGCTCCAAGAGTAAATTCCATGCCACTGGAGGAATATATCGTATTAAAGCAGTACAATTCAAGTTGGAAACCGCTGGAGATGATTCATGGCGAAACGATGATGGATAATGCATTTCCATTGTCTGTTACAAAGGGAGACACCAAGTGGCAGGCTGTGATATCCTGTGAAAATTTGGATGAATCAGTTACTTTCGATGTAGAATCACATTATTTAGATTTGAAAAGAGAATTTCTTTCAGACAACGGGGAAGAAACGGAATTTACCAGTCAGTTGGTTGAGTGGTATGAAACAGAATTTGTAGATTACCCTTCGGGAGAAATCTGTGGGAATGTGTCAGCGTGGGGAATTTGGAATATAGAAGTAGGAGAATATGAAGGAAAAACCTGCCTGATTGCAACACATGGGATTCAGTGTTATGATAAGTTTGATTTTTGGGGAGAGGCAGATGTCTACTTTGATTATGATGAAAAAGGAAATACAAGATTTTTGAGCATCCAGTTTAGACCACAGTACCAGTATTTGGATCAAAATAAAGAAGCCGAAGAGAGAATTTATGAAGGTGAGACGCCCGGCGTATCTTATGGTGATATTGCGGAAAGATATTATACTGTAGGTCAATATATGAAAGAGGTAAAGGATGTATCAAAGGCTATGGCCGCAGCAGGGGATTCGTATATATGTGATGAGTACCTAAATGCGATGGGAAGCCCGGAGGCTGAATCTGTATATGTATTGCATGATTTAAATAATGACGGTATAGAGGAATTTTTTATAGGTCTTAAATTTAATTATGATATACCTTACTATGTAATTTATGATGTATATACGTGGAAAGACGGAAGAGCGTATCAGTTAATGAGAGGTATCGGATATCGTAATGGCTCGTGTAAGATATGTGAAAATGGAGTAATAGAGGATAATTATTCAGGGTCGGCATGGGACGGGCAAACATTATACCATATTTTACCTGAGGGAGGAATTGAACTTGAGACAATAGACAGTGTTTCTTCAAGGCGAGACGGCACAGTTCAATCCTATTATCACTGGAATGAATTGATAGATGAAAATTCGCTACAAACGATATTGGAGCAATATCAACCGGAGTCTGTCACATATGTCGATTGTAATAGGGAGACAATTGAGCAACTACGTCTGAGTGGAATAAGAAAATAACTTACCGATTGACTTATAACTGATATTAAGGACAAGATGCATATTAGCTGATCAGGAGCAAGTATTCCGGTGCCAAAACGGTGCCACGAAACCATGCAAATAAAAATAGACCATGTAAAATCAACGAAACTATGCAGATTTCAGCCATAAAAAGCATAGAAAATATGTTGAAAAACGCTATTCAGATAACGTGAAGGTGGTAGAACCGTTGGTTCCGGTCGTGTAGCTACCATCATCGAGTAATTGTGCGTTAGCAATGAGAAGCATTAAATAAGTGTAAAATAGTCCAGAGCAAGCTTGCTTGCTTCTGGGCTTTTTTATGCTTATGGGAATGCGGCGAATGCCGCATTCATCGAGGAAACACGCATATAGAATGTTACATATAAAGTGGTTGTATCTTCAAGTAAAAATTGGTTGACAAAAATGACTACTGACAGTAGACTATACATAAACGACTACACGTAGTAGACGAAAGGGGGGTGATCATATGAGTGAAATAAGATTAGGAGCAGTAGAGTCCAAGTTTGCAGATATCATATGGAATAATGAACCATTGCGACCAGTAGAATTGGAGAAACTCGCGGAAGCTGAATTGAATTGGAAGCGGACGACTACTTTAACCATTTTAAAAAGGTTATGTGAAAGAGGAATTTTTCAAAACAAGGACCGAATGATTACTTCCTTAATCAGTAGGGAAGAGTTTTATGCTCTCCAAAGTGAAAAGTTTGTGAATGACACTTTTGAAGGTTCATTACCGGCTTTTTTGGCAGCATTCGGTTCCAGAAAGAAGTTATCGGATATGGAAGTGGAGGAACTGAAAAAGGTGATAGATAGTATGAGGAGGTGAGTAGATGGATTGGTACGAATTATTACCTAAGATTTTGAATATGAGTCTTACGGCAAGTGTTATCATTGTTACGGTGCTTATACTCAGAGTGCTGCTGAGACGGGCACCCAGGATATATTCCTATATGTTATGGACAGTTGTACTGTTTCGTCTGCTTTGCCCTATCGCTATAAATACTCCCTTATCGGTATTGGGTTTATTTGATACCCCAATTGTGGAAACAACTGATAGTGTGAGTCAGGTTGCATATATTCCGAACAATATCGTTCATACAGAGAATCCAGAAGTGACATTACCAGTTCCGGTATTGGACAATGCTGTAAATAATGTGTTGCCACAAGGGGCGGAACAGCTTGTAGCAGATCCTTTGGAGGCGCCTGTCAGCATTGCGACCTATATATGGCTGGCTGGAATCGTGGCTATGATAGGCGTTAGCATGATTTCTTATGTTAAGTTACGAAAGAGTCTGGTTGGAGCAGTGCGGGTAAGGGGTAATATTTATGTTGCGGACTACATTACTACTCCTTTTGTACTTGGCATATTCAGACCGCGTATCTATTTGTTATCTTCATTAAGCGAACAAGAACAGGAGTATATTCTAAAACATGAGCAATATCATATTCGCAGAGGGGATCATATTTTTAAATTGCTTGCCTATGTAGCCCTTTGCATCCATTGGTTTAATCCATTGGTTTGGCTAGCCTTTCTATTATTTAGCAAGGACATGGAAATGAGTTGTGATGAGGCGGTTGTCAAAAAACTTGGGGAAGATGTACGAGCAGATTATTCTGCTTCTTTACTGAATTTAGCAACAGATAATGCTATTATGTTTGGAATGCCACTTGCATTTGGTGAGGTGGACACCAAAGGACGCATCAAAAACCTGGCAGCGTGGAAGAAACCTACTTTCTGGGTTACCATAGGGGCAATTTTGATATGCATTGTTGGAATTGTGATATGCATATCCAATCCAAAGGAAGAAAATTTGTATGCACCGGAACCTTTTGGTCATAGCTACAGGGTGGCAGAAATTATGAATGATGCATCCCATTATGCGTTCGCCTATACACTTGAAACGGCACCCAGATATCAATTTACATCGGATTATACTATGCTCATGTCAGGTGATGTATTGGATGATAAGGGCACAACGGAGTGGGTACAGCAGAGCGGGAAAATTGAGGAAGTAAAGATTACAACAGAAAACTTTGATAACTATTTCGATATGTCCGGCTTTACTATTTCAAATGATTCATGGTCAAAATTTAGAAATACAATAAATAAGGCGTGGCGGATAGATGTGGAGAATAATGTGTTTTACTATTTCCTTCAGACAAAAGACGGAAGTGTATATCTGACTTATGGGTATGACGCAGATAATAGTACGGAAGTGTTGGAGGAAGGTTCTTATATCCGATGGTTGTTTCGTTTGGAACGTACAGACATCCTAAGTTGCAATGCCATTAGTGAGGACTGCAATGCGTACATTGAGCCGACATATTATCTAAATAGTGACGAAGTGAAATATGATGAATTATATCCAAATCCGATAAATCATTCCGGAAAGCTGGTATTTACCGTGGATGGTGGTACAGATACAAATGTTTTGGCCGTTAATGAGGAGTATCATAAGTACACATCGGACGGAGTTATTGTAGAAAAAGAAACTTATGAGCTGGAACGTAATGCACAGGGAAAGTTTGAGTTGGAGGTTGCTGTCCGGGGCGATCATCGTGATGAGGCAATATATTTCATTTATGTCTATGGAAAATCCGGATTTTACGCAATGAAGATAGATTTTCAGACTAGCGAAAGTGCACTGGCAATTGAGGTACCGGGAACAATGGAAATAGATAATATGGTGGACAAGACGGATTCCTTGGATACAGCCATATTAAACGCTATTGTTGAACATACTGCATCCGATTATCCGGATGGTGCCTATCATTGTGCCAGCTTTGTGGAGTTCCATAGTGAGAAATTATGCGGAGTGCCTATTGCTGATGGGAATATTTCGAAAGAGTTAATAATGGTATACGGAATGGCAATGGAACAGTCATTTTCTTATTCGGAAGGTAAGTTAAATCAAGTCGGTGGAAGCCATATGCCGGTGGTCATCACTTTTGAAGTGGCAGATAATACATATACGGTGACTGATTTTTGGGTTCCCAGAGATGGAAGTTATTATGTATCGGATATTAGGGACAAATTTCCGGATGAAATTGAAGAAGATGCTCTGGATACGCAGAAATATGTGGTGGCTCAAATACAAGAGTGTTATAGTAGAGCGGTTCAGTATTATCAGGTAGATACGGAAGCCGTTATAGAAGAATTATTTGACAAAATGGAAGCATCTCCGGCAACCGCATCGAATCCGGCAGATTATATTGATGCACATTCTTTGGAATACAGAGAACTTATGTATTATGGACAATACAGTTTAAACTATATCTTTCATAAATTTATGGAAGGAGAACAGAAGGGATTGCGTGGTCAATTGATGAAGATACTTTTAGATGATTTGGCCCCAGAAGCAAAGCTTCGATTATATGCAGAAACTGGACAAGAGTACTTCGATGAATGGGCAAAGGGTGCTGTAGAAGTATTAGAGCAACATGATATGGAATGGATAAAAGAAAATCAACCCGCAATGTGGATTTATTTGCAGATGGTTGAGTAAAGGATGAAGAGAACAGCTTCGTTACAGTGTGACGAGGCTGTTTTTTGTTAGTTGTAGTCGTTTTTTGTAGATGTTATAGTTAGAAAGTATGAAATATAGAAGAAAACTACGATATAAAATGGAAAGTTTGTGATATAAATGGTTGGAATATATTTTAGTGGCACCGGCAATTCCAAATTTACTCCAAGAATGGGTTCATACAAGGTAGAGACATTAGATATACATTTGAATCAGAAAAAAACAGTCTAAACACAATGAGTGTGGAAAATCTCATCAGTCAAATATTTAATACATAAAAGATGCCCGAAAAAAGATGTGAATAATTCCGTATAATCAAACAGCGTCTGATAATATTTGTTAATAATATTTTGAAATGCAATTTTTGATAAAAGAAATAGGTATGTTATAATGGGACATATCAGAAGTGAATAAAATACAGAAAAATCAGTGAAAAGGTAGAAAAATGGCAGAAAATGGCAGATAGAAGGCTTTTGACTTTAAGAAAAACAATAATGTTTTATATTTGTATATGGAACATTTTTTTATTGTTCGGCTGTGCGAAGACTGAGATGGTGTCTGAGGACAATACAGTAACAAATGAAAAATTTGTCAGTACCACAGGAACTATTGCAATAGAAACAGAAGCAACAGAAACAGAATCGCAGGATGCAATCCAGCCATCTACCGACCAATCATCGGAAGCCGCACCGGAGTACAAGATCATCATGGTAGGGGATATACTGCTTCACACCCCAGTGGAGGAAAGCTGTCTGCAGCCGGACGGAAGTTATGACTATGATTCGCTGTTTTCACACACAAAAGAGGAGATTGCTGCAGCAGATCTTGCCTTGGTGAATCAGGAGGTGATCATCGGCGGAGCAGATCTTGGCATTACAGGATATCCAAGTTTCAATGCGGATTTCAGCTTGTGCGATTCTTTGGTAGATGCCGGATTTGATATCATTTGTCATGCGACCAATCATGCCATGGACAAGGGGTGGAAAGGTCTGATAAATTGTGCAAAATATTGGAGAGAGAACTATCCGCAGATTACAGTGTTGGGAATTCATGATACTGCAGATACTTCCACTTCCTGTGGCGCAGAGCCGGTAATCCTAGACCTGCCGGATATGAAGATTGCGGTTCTGAATTATACCTACGGCACGAATGGAATCCCACTTCCGGATGATATGCTGTATGCGGTGGATCTGCCGGATGGGGAACAGATAGTTGCGGATATTCAAAGGGCAGAAGAATCGGCGGATTTCTTTTTTGTCAAGCACTTTTTCCTAAAAAAGCGTCAGAATTCTCCGTTTTCATCTAGGGAAATCCCCTGTTTTCGGTGGGTGATATTTATTTATACATCCTTACGAATGAGGGCATGCTCCATACGGTAGCTCTTGACCTCAAAGATCAGCAAGTGCCATGATGGACTAGGTGATTAATCATCGTAGCTGCCATCTGGCTATCCGTAAAGACCCCTCCTCATTTGAAAAATTCTAGGTTTGTGGTGAGTATCAGGCACTTTCTTTCATAACTATGAGATATGACACGGAACAAAAGTTGTGATTCGTCTTTATCTACTGGGACATAGCCCCACTCATCGAGGATAAGCAGATCGAGGCATCTCAGCGCCCACAGCAGCATCTCCAGAGCTCCGTTTTTGTGGGCTTCAGCCAGCTTTAGTACAAGCTCCGTGACAGTATAGAACTTTGTTTTATACCACAGATTGCACGTTTTTACTCCGACGGCAATCGCTATGTGGGGTCTTGCCCACATCAACAAGTCCATACAGCACAAGGGTTTTCTGCCAGGACACAAATTCCAGTGATTCCAGTTCCTCCCTGCTGAATGCTGGTGGAAACTGGATATTCTGATAACTGTATCCCACGAATGTCTTGTATGTAGGGAAGCCGACATGCTTGATTAGGCGCCTGCGGCGTTTCTCATCACGGAGGATCAGTTCCTCGTTCATGAGTTCCAAAACGAACTCTAACTGTTTCTGGGCTTTCCTTTTCTGACAGACTTCTGCAATCCTTCCTGAGAAAAACAGTTGTCTGCTTGTCCCCAGGATCTGTGTGCAGATGTCTTCTTTCATTTTGGGTGTCATCACTATGCTGTGTCTCCTTCCTTCAGAAATGCTTCGTCATAGATTTCCAGAGACGAACTTGTCTCCAGCGGAGTATTTATACCGTATCCGGTGATCCGGGCAACCAACACCAATGCATCACAGATATTGATGTTTCTCCAGGAGCATGCCATTTCCATGGCAGAAGCAGCCTGAAAGTCATACTGGTTTGTCAGCTCGTTCACAATCCTCAGACAGTCTTTTAGCTTTTCCTTGGGCTGGGCATCCATGTAGGCACGCAGCACATCCAGCGTTTTGCGTCGCAGCCCACTGTTGCACCATGTACCGGAATTCTTCATGAGGACAGCAAGTGTTGTGGTGTAGTCGCAGATGCCCGTGCGCCCTTCACCGAAAGTATGTTTATGAGTGGCAATCACCTGGCCTCCCTCCGTCAGAATCTCAACTGCATGAACCCGAATTCCGACCAACACTTTCTGATTGGCATTTTCCGGTCTCGTGGAATAAAAGCGCTTTCCATCCATGCAGACTTTTCCGTAACCATCCGCTTTCAGCTATTTGTAACGGCAGACATTGAAGCAACCAGAGCCGGAGAACAAGGCAAAGGATTTGCCGTATTAGCAGGTGAGGTGCAGAAACTGGCAAAAAATATGGCAATTTCCAGCGCAGATATTAAGAGCATTCTGGGACAGATGTCGGTAACCATTAACAATTTGAATCTTCAAATACATAATTACTATTATTCAGGGAATTGGTTCTTGGAAAAATCCTCTCTCGGAAGTAAAGATCTGGAAGAGGATTTTTGAACCAAATATTAGCTCCTTTTGATTTCTATAGATGATGTAAATATTGCTTTAAGGGGTGTCAGTGTGTAATGCTCATGTGAAGAAAAGCAGAATACAGATAAACGAAACAAAATAGCTAGTTGGATATTCTGTATGATAATTACAAAATGAAAAATAACATTTGGAATATTTATATTTACATAGAAATATAAAAAGTGCATACTTAAAATATCTAATTGTTAATTTGGGAAAGATTAGGTACCAAAATCAAGATTGAGGAAGGCGTGAATATAAACATGGAAGATGTACTGTTTTGTAAAAGTGATATTACGAAGTGCGACATATATGAAATAGGAATTTGTGATGATGGAGAAAATGTTTGTACATCTATTGAGAATATGCTTTTGCAATGTGCAAAGGAAAATGATATTCAAATCAATACAAATGTGTGGTATATGGGAGAAGCACTGTGCGATTATTTGAAATCAGGAAATCATTTGGATGTTTTGTATCTGGATATAGAATTGTTTAAGATGACAGGAATAGATGTGGGAAATTTTGTCAGAAAACGACTGGATAACATGGGGATGCAGATTGTTTATATTTCAGGTAAATCGTCTTATGCACAACAATTGTTTAAGACACAACCATTGGATTTTTTAGTCAAACCGATTTCTCAAGAGCAGATAGATGAGACAATGAAAACGGCAATTAGGATTATTAAAAGGAAAGAAAAAAGGTTTGAATTTCAGCAGGGGAAGGAACATTACTATATCCCTATGGGGGATATTGTTTATTTAGAGAGTGCAGGACGGAAAATCAAGATTGTAACTTTGCAAGCCACATTTGAATTTTATGGAAGGCTGAAGGAAGTTGCAAAATGTTTATCGGAGGATTTTGTCGTTATACATCAATCATATATAGTAAATCGGGACTATGTGTTCCGGTATACTTATGAAATGGTAGAATTAGTGAATGGGACAATTTTAACAATTAGTCTAGCGAATCGAAAACTGGTAAGAGATAAAATTTTGAGGGAAGAATGAGATGTTTGATTTTGTTGTTTGTGTATTGACCAATTTTTTTCGGATATTTTTGCTTGACAAATTTGTGTCAGCTTTTTTAGGAAAGGATGAAAACAGAAAAACTAAAAAAATATTTGTTTGTAGTGTTTTTTTTGTCATAAACACTTTGCTATACTGGGAATTTCATACAGTATGGATAAATATGGTTTGCAATCTTTTAGGAATTAGTGCAATTGTAAGACTATATACAAAATCCATTAAAACAAACATTTTTGTAACCTGTTCAATTTATCTAATAAATTGTGGGTGTGATGTAGCGGCGACTGCATTATTTATTAATTATCAAGATGGAGAAATGCATAGTCAAGTTTATGCAGTAATCTCATTTTTCCTAATTTTTATATGTGAATTATTGGTTGAAAAAATGATTACGCTTCATAAAGATACAGAGGAAACGCAGAACTTTCCCTTGATATTTGTACCTGTTTGTAGCATTATGATCATTGGAATTTTGATTTATCTTGATGTTTGCAAAGACATAGGGATTGCCATTGTGAGTATTGGCCTACTGATTTTAAATTTCCTTATGCTATATCTGTACAATTTGTTGCTTCACTCTATTTCCCAGAAGTATGAAATGGAGATGCTTAAGACACAAGTGCAAGTATATGCAAACCAAATGGAAGTTATTCTACAAGGCGAAGAAAGGATAAAAGCTTTGCAGCATGATATGAAACATCATTTAAACGAAATAATGGTATTAGCAAATAAGTATAACGTACCAGAAATACAGGAATACATAAAACGGATGGGAGAATTTATTCAGAATCCAAATGAAATTATTGCCTCCGGGAATATGGAAATTGATAGTGTATTAAATTATATGCTACAGAGAGCTAAGGAGACGTTGAAAACTGTAGTTGTAAAAGTGATGTTGCCGGAAGAAATCAAGCATTCTTTTGATATTAATGTTTTACTTGGGAATCTGTTAGAAAATGCTATTGAGGCAGCTCAGCAAACAGATAAAAAATATTTGAATATCAGCATTATGCTAAAAAGAGGGGTTTTGAAGCTGATGATCGAGAATAGCTTTAATGTTTCAAATAGTATTCATGAAGAGCAGCAGGGAAAAGATAAAGTATTATTATCAACAAAGCCCTTTAAAGAGCAACATGGAATTGGATTAAAGAATGTGAAAAAAATTGTGGAAAAATATGATGGAACAATGAATGTTTCCACACAAGAAGATATATTTTGTGTAAACTTGATTTTGTACATGTCAAGAATGAAAAATGGAATATAATATGGTGATGTGGGGTTACAGTGTTCGATCCTCAATAGTTTTTTGAAATTCCCGTGTGAGGGGGAAAGTTGATTACAAACAGA